>ERZ838118.130-NODE-130-length-99671-cov-54.082768_pt1 | contig 99671 bp, 103 predicted proteins | sample MGYA00519863_ERZ838118 | MGnify/ENA primary metagenome ERZ838118 (study PRJEB31850, sample SAMEA3708827) | human gut metagenome | biome: human gut; feature: human-associated habitat; material: faeces | place: China | collected 2014 ...
CTATATATTCAAAGAGTGCTGATTTAGCCTCCTCAAATGTGTAATATGTAGTTGTATATACTTCTTCCTTTTTTAATACAGAATGGAAGGATTCGATGCAGGCATTATCATAGGGGTTACCCTTCCTGCTGAATGAATGTAGCATTCCCTGATCCTGTAAGTATTTCTCGAATTCTTCACTGGTATACTGGCTTCCTAGATCACTATAAAGCACTATTCCCGTTGTATCAGGGATATTAAGGCATGCATTCTTTACAGCCTGTGTGGCAAGCTCAGATGTTATATTTTTACCATATGCCCATCCTATGATTTTGCGATCATATAAGTCCATTACAGATGCAAGATAAGTATCATTACCTTGTCCCTTGAACACTTCCATATCAGTAAAAAGGACATCCCCTGACCTGTAAAATCTACAGTTCCGGAATGTCCTTTTTTCCATACTTCACTATATTTTTAACACATGATACTGCTTATCCACAATCTATATGATTCCAAAATGTCTAAATGCCTGCATAATCGCATCTTCCTTCTCCGGTGTACACTGTGGCTGTCTCGCATTCTCTGATTTAGCCGGATTGAAGTTCTCACCGACATCTAATCCACACTTCTTCTTAATCTGTGCGATATACAGTGATGAAACCTTCAGTCCTGTCTTTTCAAGTACATATGCCTTTATCTGCTCATAAGTTGCTTTTCCCTTAAATTCAGATAAATCCATATCCTCCAGGGAGAAGTCAACCTTCACTTTTCTGCTGTCGGCCATTCTCCGTTCCACTTCGGTGCGCGCTGAGCAAAGGTCCACCGGACCTTTAGCGCCCTTGGAAAGTAAGACAACCGTCTCCACATGTTTCGTAAACGGAAAAAGATCAAACGGTGTACACTCTTTCATCCGGTATCCATGCTTTGTCAGATACTTCAGATCCCGCACCAGCGTTTCCGGACCACAGGATACATACACGACTTTATTCGGAGCCAGTCGCACTACAGAGGAAAGAAACGCCTCATCGCTTCCCGTACGCGGCGGATCCATAATGACCACATCCGCATGTTCTCCTTTTTCTGCCATCTCTACCATAAATTGTCCGGCATCTTCATTATAAAAAGTAACATTGTGAATATGATTGCGCTTTGCATTGGAGATAGCATCCTTTATCGCATCACGGTTTAACTCCACTCCGATCACATGCTTTGCGCGGCTGCTGGCAATCAACCCGATCGTGCCCGTACCGCAGTACGCATCGATCACAGTTTCTTTTCCCGTCAGTTTGGCACAGGAAATGGCTTTCCGGTAGAGTTTTTCTGTCTGCTGCGGATTTACCTGATAAAATGAAGTCGGCGAAATACGAAATGTGCATCCGCACAGTTCGTCCTCAATAAATCCTTTTCCATAAACCGTAATATTGCGCTCCCCGAGCACCATGCTGGTCTTGCGGTCATTGACATTGATCACTACTGTACTGATCTCCGGGAACTTCTTCCGCAGTGCCTTGACAAAATTATTTTTGGAAGGAAGAATCGGAGATACCAGTACAAGCACCACCATAATCTGTCCGCTGTGATAGCCCTTTCGCACCAGCACATGACGCAGCAGCCCATATCCGGTATCCTCATCATATGCACGAATCCGGAAAGAACGCATCATATTTTTGATTTCACGGATAATGGCATCCGCCTGTGCATCCTCGATCTGGCACTGCTCTACATCCACGATGTCATGCGAATGTTTCTCATATACGCCTGCCACAATATGTCCGCGTTTATTGCAGGAAAAAGCCGCCTGTACTTTATGCCGATAGTGGTATGGATCGTCCATCCCGATGATTGGATTGATCTTTCCAAACGGTTCCATGAGTTTGCGCATGTAACTCTGCTTTTTGGAAAGCTGCTGACTGTACAAAATTCCCTGATAGTCACATCCTCCGCATCTTTTTGCGTAAATGCAGTGTTCGCCTGTTTTTTGTATCTGGCTTATGTTCGGTTTTCTATCCGTTTCTCTTCCCCTGTTCCTCTCTTTTTTCATCTTCTGTCCCGTTGTTTTTTTCTGTCCTATTTGCATATTTTCCAACTTCCTGTACTTGATTTTTAAAGTTCTTTCTCGTAGCACCACCAGTCCTCGTCAAATAAATCGCTCTCTCCCACTACGTCAAAATGCAGTTTTTCATAAGAACGGAGCGCTTTTTTATTTGTCTTACACACGAGAAAATGTACACTCCTTTTCCCCTGTTTTTTCAATTCTTCCATGCCATGCTGCAGAAGCTGCCGGGCAATTCCCTGATTCTGCATATCGGTGCGTACCCCGAGTCTGGAAAGCTCCGCAGACGGCTGCAGTGTTTTGGACCAGCAGGTGAGTGCTTCCACCTGCGGATCTTCATCCACTGTGATCGTGCCAATGATTTCTCCATCTTCATTTTCCATACAAAAAAGAGCATTTCTTTTCATATCATAATCAAATTCCTGTTCTCCTGGATACCCATTGCCCCATGCGCAGTATGGAGTACCGATCAGCGACTGATACAGCGCAAGAATTTCTTCCTTATCGTCCTGCTTAGCTTTTCGAAACTTCATTTTTCCTCTTTTCATCCTTCGCTTTCGATTTTCTTTCTCAACTATGCCATAATGCTCTCTAAAATGCAAGTATACTGCCCTTTTCATTTTTTTACCCAAAACACCCCGGCAGCCGTTTTTATAACGGATACCGGGGTGTCTGTTTTCTATAGCCGGGTGTACTTATACCTGAATACGATCTGCAATCTCATTTCCCATGGCGAACCGTTCTCCATTGGCACCGATAATCAGCCCATTGGATAATTTCTGAATCACCTGTACGCTACCACCTTCTTCTACATGATGGCGGTGCAGGAATTCTACAACTTCCGGTAATCCGAATAACCACTGAATGGTATAATTTTCACCAACTTTTGCTTTTGATAATGCCTGCATAGTGAACCCTCCTTCTATAGCTCCTCCATTCGGTTACCACTATTATATGGAGTTTATACCCGGTTAGTCAATTGAGAGCTTTCTCCTTTTATTATAACCGAAATAAGTCATCACTGATCTGAAAAACTGTTCATTTGTTCCGATTTTCCCATTTTTGCAAAGGCAAATTCCAAGGCGCAACCGTTCCTCCTGATAAAGCAAATACATATCATTTCATTTTCATCATACAAATAAGTAAAATCCTTTGAATGATCATTTCTGTTATGTGCATACACATTAAAACACATCAGCTTGTCTTTATTGTTTGCTACAACAAATCAACTGATAAATCGTGTCACCGTCAATAAACTCCTTCAAAATGCGTTCATTTTTCACATCTGTTTCAAGCATGGCAGGCATCTTTATTCCGATTTCTTTCAATTTCTTGTAATCCCTGATTTCTGCCTCAAGCTTGTTTCCAAACTGATAATAATCACAAGGTTCATGATGTATCTGCTTCAAAACATACCTGTTATTTCCAGACTCTGCCAAATAAGAATATCCACCTTTACCCTTTCCTAGCAATTTCACCCCCTTTCCATGGCATAAAAAAAGCAACCGGAACATCTCTGTTTCGATTGCCATGATAATCTTACTACAACTACAATAAAAATAAAAGTGGCTATATATTAGTTTCTATCGTTAACATATGGTCAGTTCAAAAATCAGTTTTTACACTCAAAGCGGAACGTACATTCTTCTCTAAAAGGATGGATCATATTAATCTCACCCAGGTAATAGGCTAGTCTCTCGCTCATTTCTTCCTTATCGGTTATGTCAGCTAAGAAATTTTCCTTTTTCAGCTTACGATACAAATCATCAAACTGGCTTTCGATAAACTGCACCAAACAGAAAACGGTTCCTTTGGAAATATCAACCGTTCTCGTCTTGCCCGCCCAAGAATATACATCACTGAATAAATGCTTATGTATAGAACAAAGATGCTTAAAAGAGAAATCTCCAGTAACGCCTTGACCTACAAGTTCTGCCTGGCGTACTGCTGAATAGTCTCTTTCAGCCTCGTGCAATGTGGCTAAATCTTTTATATCCAGTTTATTCTTTAATACATTTGTTCCCGGATAGCAGTACTTTGCGTCCTGCTCATCATCATAGAAATAATCATACTCTTGATCCTTCAACCTGCTTCTTGGATACTCTGTATTTCTTATTTAATTCTATAATTGCATCTGCCGCAGAGACCTTCTTGACCAAGACATTTCTTACTCTTTGACGACATTCTGCATCAAATGGCATGCCTTCCATTTTGAAACTGGATTCAATACTGCTTACTCTTCTATCAACTGTCATACGCGTATCCTTTCTCCTTTCCCTTTCACAGAAAGGTATTTGTTCTTCTATAGTATACCACAAAACGCTACATCTATACTACAAATTTTCGTATTATGAAGAGCGAACATATAATCTTCTCCGGTATCATTATCATTTCATAGTTACCACTCGTTACATTTCAGGTGCTTACCACTCAGACTTACCACTTTATACCACTGTGATACGATATTTTGCGATACTTTACGAGGTTTTCTCTGTAAACGTTAAATGCCTTCCATCCCTTATAAATCAAGCATTACAGCCATTTTCCAGTCCTTATTTCTCATCAACAACCTGGAAGATAAAAAATTTAAGATAATAGCTCTCCGGCACATTCGCAGAATTTGCCCACAAAATCGGATGATCCGGCGCCTGCGTACGGAATTCCACCTGACGCAGCCGTTTGTGTGCCGCCTTTGCAGCTTCCTTCACCGTCTTTGCCAGCAGTTCTTGTGTCATAAAATGGGAACAGGAACAGGTTGCCAGGTATCCACCGTCTTTTACCAGCTTTAACCCTTTCATATTGATCTCCCGATAACCTTTGATGGCATTCTTCGTGGCCTCACGGGATTTCGTAAATGCCGGCGGGTCGAGAATGACTACATCATACTTTTCTCCGGCTTCTGCCAGTTTCGGAAGCTCGTCCAGTACATTTGCACAGCGAAAATGTACCGTATCTTCCAGATGATTACGCACGGCATTGGCATTTGCCTGCTGCACCGCATATTCCGAAATATCAAGTCCCGTCACATCGGAAGCACCTGCGATTCCTGCATTCAGTGCAAACGTTCCCATATGTGTAAAACAGTCCAAAACTCTCTTTCCTTTACAGATCCGCTGCATTGCCAGCCGGTTATACTTCTGATCCAGGAAAAAGCCCGTCTTCTGACCATTTACCACATCAACCAGATAGTGCACGCCATTTTCCGTGATCTCCACCTCTGTATCAAATGTTTCCCCAATAAATCCTTTTACTTTCGGAAGTCCTTCTTTCCTGCGCTCATTGGCGTCACTTCTCTCATAGACTCCACGGATAGAAATACCGTCCTCTTTCAGTACCCCTTTTAATAATGAAACGATTGTTTCCTTGAACTGCTCCATACCGAGTGCCAGACATTCCACCACAAGCACATCCTCATACTTGTCAACCACCAGTCCCGGCAAAAAATCCGCTTCCCCGAAAATCACACGACAGGAAGATGTATCCACCGTTGTCTTCCGGTATTCCCAGGCATTCTTTACACGCATACGAAGAAAATTCTCGTTAATCTCCTGATCCGCATGACGGGTCAGCATGCGGATACGGATCTTCGAATTCTGATTGATAAATCCCTTTCCCATCGGATATCCGTCAAAATCATGTACCGTCACCACATCTCCATTGGTAAATGTCCCCACAATCGTATCAATCTCATTATCAAAAATCCATGCGCCACCCGCCTTGATCGTGCGGCCTTCTCCCTTTTTTAAAGTAACAATTGTATGATTCTCCATCTTTTCTCTCTTTCTTCTCTATAATGAATTTTCTATTGTCATATTTTCAAAAACGTAAGATAGCTCAAAAACCTTTTTTCAAAGCTTAATTTACGTTTCAAATAACTTTCAGTCACTGTTTTTCTATTTGTGAATTTTCTGCAATTTAGAGTCTGTTAGAATTTTGTCATAAGTCAGCAATTCCCGTACATGGAAGTACGGGAAAGTTGGAATCGCACCCGGACGGTGCGTTTCCAACGGTTGCGTCCGGCTTAGGAACCCTGAATTCAAAATTCTTACAGCCTCTTAATTGCAAGAAATCTGAATAAATGGAAAAACAGTGACTGAAAGTTTTATCATGTAATTTAAGTGTACCACAGAATAATTACGTTTTCCAGCACTCCCCATTGTTTTTGAAATCCATAAATGTTATAATGTTGTTAATAAATTAACGAAGTTGTTGCATTTCTGTTCACAACTTCACGCTAAGACATACAAGGAGGTCTTATACGAATGGATTTTTCAGAAGAATACAGACAGAAGCTCGTTTCAGCAGACGAAGCCGTAAAAGTAATCAAATCCGGTGACTGGGTAGACTATGGCTGGTGTACCAACACCGTAGATGCACTGGACAAAGCACTTGCCAAGCGTACCGATGAACTGAAGGATATCAACCTGCGTGGCGGAATCCTCTTAAAACCGCTTGCCGTATTTGAGCGCGAAGACGCCGGCGAGCATTTTACATGGAATTCCTGGCATATGTCCGGAATCGAACGTCATATGATCGCACGTGGCTGTGCATTCTACAGCCCGATCCGTTATTCCGAGCTCCCTCGTTATTACCGTGAGCTGGATTGTCCGGATGATGTGGCAATGTTCCAGGTTGCTCCAATGGACAAGCATGGATACTTCAACTTCGGGCCAAGTGCTTCCCATCTTGGTGCGATGTGTGAGACAGCCAGACATATCATCGTAGAAGTCAACGAAAATATGCCGCGCTGCCTTGGCGGAACAGAAAACGGTATACATATTTCCAAAGTCAATGCAATCGTAGAAGGCTCCAATCCTCCAATCGGAGAACTCGGTGCCGGCGGTCCTGCTACCGAAGTAGACCAGAAAGTTGCACAGCTGATCGTAGACCAGATTCCAAACGGTGCCTGCTTGCAGCTTGGTATCGGTGGTATGCCAAACGCAGTCGGTTCCCTGATCGCACAGTCCGACTTAAAGGATCTTGGTGTTCACACAGAAATGTATGTAGATGCATTCGTAGACATTGCCAAAGCCGGAAAGATTACCGGTGCCTGCAAAAACATTGACCGCTACCGTCAGGTATATGGTTTCGGTGCCGGAACCAAGAAGATGTATGATTATCTGGATGAAAATCCAGAACTGATGAGCGCACCTGTCAGTTACACCAACGATATCCGCTCCATCGCAGCACTGGACAACTTCATCTCCATCAACAACTGTGTAGATATCGACCTGTTCGGACAGATCAGTGCCGAGTCTTCCGGAACCAAACACATCAGTGGTGCCGGCGGACAGCTTGACTTCGTTCTCGGTGCTTATATGTCCAAAGGTGGAAAGAGCTTTATCTGCTGTTCTTCCACATTCACGGATAAGAAAGGTGTTATGCATTCCCGCATCCGCCCGACCCTGGCAGAAGGTTCTATTGTCACAGACACCCGTGCAAATACCCACTATGTCGTTACCGAATATGGCATGGTCAATGTAAAGGGATTATCTACCTGGCAGAAGGCAGAGGCTCTGATTTCCATTGCACATCCGGACTTCCGTGATGATCTGATCAAAGAGGCAGACCAGATGCACATCTGGAGACGTTCCAACCGATAAGAACACCGTTTGTTCACAATTTATTCATATTGCAAAAAAACCTCGTTTTTAACGGGGTTTTTTTATAAATTTTACCTCTTGTCTTTACTATCCTTTTTTAGTAATCTATAGTTCGAGTAAAGGAGAGGTAAAGATGAAGAAATTTTTTAGTATTATCAAAGAAAAACTATTCACCAGAGTTGAAAAACAACATTCCGAAGCTTACCTGCGTCGGATCTCATTTCTGAATAAATATTCCCTGCTGTTCCACATGTTGATATCCTGTGGGATCGTATTTATGGTGGAGGTTCTTTCCCGAAGGAGTTTTCTCTCGGCATGTTCCTTCGTTGGGATGCATACCGGTGCATTTTTTTATAATGCCTTTATTGTATTTGCATCCTTAAGCTTTGTTTATCTGTTCCGCAGACGTGCATTCTGGCGGATCATTATCAGCGGTTTCTGGGTGCTCCTTGGAATCATTAACGGATGCATCCTTTCAAACCGTGTAACACCGTTTGGCTTTACAGACCTTAAATGTATCAATGATCTGTTTGCCATGAACAATACCAACTATTTCACGGCAGAAGAAGCTACCATCGTAGTCATCGGGCTCGGTCTGTTCCTTCTGTTTTGTGTTGCGCTCTTCATTAAAGGACCGCGCTATCAGGGCAAGACCCATAAAATTGTTGTAGTAGGTGCCATTGTATCGGTACTGTTTGTCGGTCTTCCTGTTACAACCTCTGCTGCACAGAATGCCAATGTTGTTGCAAGCTACTTCTCCAACATTGCACAGGGATATGAAAACTACGGTTTTATCTATGGATTCTCTTCGAGTGTGGTAGACCGTGGAATGAGCAAGCCGGATGACTACTCCGAGCAGAAAATTGCTTCGATTGAAAAAAATGTAAATGACACGAAAAAAGAAACAACTGTCACCAAAAAGAATGCACCAAATATTATCTGTATTCTTCTTGAATCATTCTGTGATCCGGATGAGATCAAGTTTCTGAATTATAATCAGGATCCGATTCCTACCTTCCACAATCTCGAGAAGAACTACACGAGTGGTTACCTGACAGTTCCAGTTGTTGGCGCAGGAACCGCAAACACTGAGTTTGAAGTTCTCTCCGGTATGAGTATGCAGTACTTCGGAACCGGCGAGTATCCGTATAAAACAATCCTGAAAAAGACAGACTGCGAGAGCACTGCTGCTGATCTGGCTTCCATCGGATATGGAACCCATGCCGTACATAACAATGGCGGTAACTTTTACAGCCGTGTCAATGCCTTTTCCATGATGGGATTTGATACTTTCACCAGCAAGGAACTGATGAACATTCAGAGTTATACGCCAAACGGAAGCTGGGCTACCGATGATATTCTTGTTCCTGAAACAATCAAAACCTTAGATTCCACTCCGAATCAGCCGGACTTTACCTACACCATTACCGTAGGTACACATGGTGATTATCCAAAGACTCCGGTTATCGCAAGTCCGGTATATACCGTCAGCGGTGTGGATGATGAAGAAAAGAAAAACCAGTGGACTTATTACATCAACCAGTTAAATGAAGTAGATACATTCCTGAATGATCTGATTACAGAGCTCTCCAAGAGAGATGAAGATACCATCGTGGTAGCGTTCGGTGATCATCTTCCAACTATGGGTCTGGAAGACTCCGATATGAAATCCGGTGATATCTACAAGACAAAATATGTTACATGGAATAACATGGGATTAAAGAAGCAGGATGCAGATCTGTATGCATACCAGCTGATGGCAAGCATTACGGATTCCACAGGTATTCATGAGGGAACCATCTTAAATTACCATCAGACCCAGATGAACAACACAGACCACACTGCATATCTGGACGGACTGGATAATCTGCAGTATGACATTCTTTACGGAAACCGTTACTGCTATGATGGCAAAGACAAATACCCTGCAACCGACATTGTAATGGGAATTGACGATGTAACGGTATCGGAGACGTCGGATTCCATCGGCGGATCGGAAGTGTTTGTCTATGGAAACAACTTCACCAAGTGGAGTAAGGTATTTGTAAATGACGAGAAAGTCAATACAACCTTCAGCAATTCCGGTTGTCTGATTATTCCAAAAGACAGTGTCAAAGACGGTGATACCATTAAAGTGTGCCAGATGGGTTCCAACAGTACGATTTTCCGTGAATCCAACACGTACACATACAAAGATCCTGCTGTGGAAGAAACCGTTACGGGAACAGAGTCGGACAGCAATACCGAATCTACAGTTTCAGAAAGCCAGAAATAAGCAAAAAAGACCTGCCAGTGAATTTATTCACTGACAGGTCTTTTCTTGTCTTAAATTGTCTTTAACGCATCCACAGCGGCATCCAGATACGGATTTTCCATCTCATAGAATGCACCGGCATCCGCAGCTTTCGCATATGCCGGATCCAATGGCAGTTTGCCAAGAACTCTGGTTCCTTCTTTTGCGGCAACTTCGTCAATGTTGCTTTCTCCAAACAGTGCGATCTTCTTTCCACAGTCCGGGCATTTCAGATAACTGAAATTTTCCACCAGTCCAAGTACCGGTATATGCATCATATTTGCCATATGGAAAGCTTTCTTTACGATCATCTGTACCAGTTCCTGTGGAGATGTAACAATAACGATACCGTCCACCGGAAGGGACTGGAACACGGTAAGCGGTACATCACCGGTTCCCGGTGGCATGTCCACAAACAGATAGTCCACATCGCCCCAGACAGCCTCATTCCAGAACTGTTTCACAGCCCCTGCAATCACAGGTCCTCTCCAGACAACCGGTGCCTCTTCATCTTCCATCAGAAGATTGATGGAAACGATTTTGATTCCTTCTTTTGTCTCATACGGATACATTCCTTTTTCGTCACCGACCAGCTGACCGTGTGCTCCAAACATCTTCGGAATGGACGGTCCGGTAATATCGGCATCCAGAATTCCCACTTTATATCCTGCTTTTGCCATCTGTACCGCCAGGGAAGAAGTGACAAATGATTTACCGACACCACCCTTTCCGCTGACCACTCCAATCACATGTTTGATATTGGAATATGCATTCATCGCTTCGAGCATACTCTGCGGATTCTGAGAATTATGGGAACATCCCTCACAGCTTTCTTTGGAACAGGATGATGCTCCGCTGCAACTTGAATTTTCTGGCATAATGATAGCCTCCTTGTTAATTATTTAATGATTTATTTATATAGACTGCCCAGTCTTTGGAATGGGTAGTATATGAAATAAGCTTTTCCGATAATTTTATCTTTGCTGACATAGGTATGATCCCAATATCTGGCATCATAGGAATCATTCCGGTTGTCTCCAAGCACCAGATAACTGTCTTTGGGAACCTCAAACTCAAACGGTCCGGTTGCCTCTGTCCATGTCTCTTTCAGGTAATCCTCCTTCAAAGGAGTCTCAGAGTCATTGATATAGATTTTCGCATCCTCAATGGTAACCTTTTCTCCCGGCAGACCAATCACACGCTTGACGTATTTTTGCGTTTCGTCATCCGGGAACCGGAAAATCACGATATCTCCTCTCTTCGGTTCTGAAAACTGATACGCCAGCCGCAGCCCGAACAGGTCATCGCCCGGTTCAATGGTATGCTCCATCGATCCGGTCGGGACTGTTGCATTGATGATCACGTAATTCTTCAAAACCATCGCCAGCGCGAAGGCTGCCAGCAGAGTGACTACCCAGCTGAGCACTTCGCGCAGAGGCGAAGTGGCTTTCTCCTTTCCCTCACCCTTTGGATCATTATCCATCTTTATTTCTTCTGTTGACATTTCTTTTTTTTCTTCCATAATCACCCTACTCTCTTGGTGCAAACCACCAGTTAATAAAATCTTGCCTGCGGAAAACCAGTCCCACAAGTCCCAGATCGACACGTTCTTTCTGTGTCAGGGTCTGCGCAATAAATTCATTCACAGATACATCAAAATCGCCTTCCAGGCACCAGATACAGCTCACTGTCGGCACATTCTCCTGATTTTTCCAGTCATCTACGAACGAACCGCCGAAATCAACAATCTTATTCCAACGATGCTGCGTATTGATAACCCGCTGCTTGATATTCTCATAGATGACCTCCATCATCCGGTGAACTTTCGGGTGATACATCACAGGCTCAAGAATCCTTAAGAGTCGGTGCTTTGGATTGACACGCAGTTCCAGCGTTCCGTTTGCCGTATTCGTCACCATACAGAAAATCTCGTTATCCGGAAACGTTTCCGGCCGCAGATGATACTGATAACGATATGGTACCACACTTTTTATCATATGGAAATCTGCATCCATTTCTTCATATATAACACCCGGACATTCACTGCTTATCACATAGTGCATGCTACCCTGATAAGGCGCCAGAAGCTGGCAGAACAGATCCCGGTTCTTTTCGAATACAATCAGCTGGTATTCCGTCAGGAAACGCCGGAAATCCATAATATGGTTCTGCCTGTAATATGTAAACAGCCCCTTGCTGATAAATGCAATCCTTATGCTTTTTCCGGTATACCCCTGAATAATCGTTGCAACCGGAAGTTCAATCTCCCTTCCCTTTAAATAAACTTCCACCGTCACCGATTTGCCAAGAAGCTGCATTTCTTCTTCATATTCTGTTAAAACCGGCTGCTGTCCGCTGGCAATATACTGGTTCAGCCCCAGCGGATTGGATGCAAAATGTTCTACAATCCGTCTTCCGATCAGTCTGCGCAGCTCCATCAGATGTTCATCATGTGCCACATCATCCCTCGCCAGTCTCAGCGTCAGAAATTTCTTCCGCAAATGCAGATGATACGTCATATGCCTGAGCCACTCCGGTTTCAATCCCAGATCTTTCTTTTCATCGGTCACAAGAAATCCCTGCTGATACAGGCAGGATGTCCCGATCAGCCCCTGATGTTTGGAATTATAAATCCAGATACACCCCTCCATCAGTTCATCCATAATACGAATCGATATAATTCCAAGAATATCCGCAAATGGATTGTCCATGATGTGATTCTGTTCCTGCAGCGTCACTTTTTTTTCATCAAAGGAAATCTGAATCGGAAATGGCTGATACAGCATATAGTGCTGTACTGCGTGTACCAGCCTCTGAAGGGACAGATTCTTTGCATATTTCGGCCGTAACACCAGCGTAATTCTGGTTCCGGACTGTTCGCGGTTGGAATTGATATATTCCATTGTTTCCGCCCCTTCTATCCATTTTGCGGTAACCGGTTCTAACGTCTGGCGATCCGTAACATTCCACGCGGTATTTACCGATTTGTCCTTTCTCGACTCAATCAACAGTGCCCGTGCAACCATAAAACCGGAAAGCATACCGACTCCAAACTGCGCCACCGGTTCATAGTGAAGCTGCTGTGTAGAAAAATCCTCGCTCTGATAAAAACTCACTCCGATTTTGGCGACATACTGCTCAATATCCCTGGCATTGATTCCGATTCCGTTATCCTCAAACACCAGACGCTGCGTTTCGGAATTATACTGAATGGAAATTTGAGGAGAATACGGATTTCGCATGGAATTTAAGGCTCTTGCCTCCTCCATCTCCAGAAACTCTGTTCCCCAGCTCCATTCCAACGCCGCCCTGGTATTGCATGCATCAATGGCATTTTGAAGAAACTCCCGGATATAGGCATCCGGATCTCCGTAAAACTGCGTACTTGCAAAGGTCGATATGATATTTTCCTGATCCATACCTACTTTGCACTGTTTCATAGCTGTTCCTCATTTAATAAAATTGCCTGAACCACAAACCGCTTGTCTGCCTGTCTGCTCACACAGGTTGATAAAGTCAGCAGATGACTGTCCACCGAAAGCTGGATTTTGTCCTTTACCTCCGGCGAATTCTTGGATTTTTTCACAATGCTTTCAAGATAACTTACACGTCCCTCTTTCGTTGAAAAGTCATTGGTGTGCAGAATATGTGCATCGTCCGTCTTATATGCCGCAAAAATCTCATACACGAGCACCTTTTCCTTTGTATACACATATATATACGGAAAATTGTTAAAAAATGTCTGGTCTTCATAGTTGTGGAGAGAAGCAAACATTGTGTCATTGCGCATATTGTGCCCATACACGACGGTATCAAAATCCGTAAACTCTTTACTGTTTGCCTTCTCTGTATAAATACATCCAGGATATCCCCTGGTACCATTCATATTGTAATTCAGATAATAGGAATCATCACTCGGATGCTGTAACACCGGATAATCCACCCCGGTTCCCGGAATGTAGATCCATGCGTAAATATCCTGATTGACTCCCTTTAATTTTTTCCAGTTTAAATTTTTCTGTGGAATTTCTATTCCTTTTTGTTCCAGTTCGCTGTCTTCGGTCTGCACTTCCTGTGCCACATTCTCCGTCTCAGTCTGCGTATCTGACGGAATATTGATCTGATTATCATTCACCTGATTCTGCAGATCATTTACCTGGGCAGAAAGCTTTTCATATTCTTTCTGTGCATTCTTCTGAACCATCCAGCTTCTTCCAAATATTATGAGTACCACGATCAATACAACTGCCAGAACAATGGTCAGAATTTTATAGATATTGATCGTTCTGTCGTTCTTTCTCTGTCTTTTCATAAAATAGTTTTCTTTCTTTAAAATTGAGGCAGGGCGGCAGATTCCATTCCACCGCCCTCACGTGATGCCATGCATCACCTATCCATAGACCTACATGCTAAATAAAATTGTATCCAGTGAGATTAATTCTTACGTGCTTTTCTTCCGCATACAACAATACCTGCTGCCGCAAATACTGCAACGAACGGAAGTGCCGGAAGCGCTGCCCCGGTTTTCGGAGATGTCTTATAGGAAACAGATCCGGAAACGGATGTTCCTTTCTGACTTCCTGCTCCACTTTTGCCATTGACACGGGCAGAAGAACTCTTTGTGGAAGTATTCCGTACGGAATTCTTTCCATCGGTATAACCATCTGTATAACCGTCATCATAATCATCCTCGAAACTGTCCTCTCCATCGTCATAAGACTGTGGATAGTTTACTGTCACATTCTGATTTACACTAACCGGATTATACTGATTATTGGTCTGTGAGTTGTTCTGGTTGTTGTTGTTTGTCTGGCTGCTGCTGTTGGAATTGTCATTTACATTGGAATTTGTATTTGATCCCTGGGAATTTTCATCCTTTGACGGATCTGTTGTAACGGTAGGATTCACATTTGAACTGTACCTTACAACTATAACCGGTGAAAATGAATACAATGTAACCGTGACTTTGCCATTGGAAACGCTGTCCGGCTTTACAGTCTGCCAGCTTCCGCTTTTTAATTTATGTAATACATAAACATTGTCTCCAGCCTTAATTCCACTTGCACAAATCGTTACTTTGATTCCTTTGGATGTATTCGTTGCAGACGGAACACTGATATCAGACATGGCCATGACGGTTGCACTTCCGTTCTGTGCACTTGCCACAGCATTTGCCTGACGGTTTCCCTCGCGGTAAACATCTTTGTCCACACCCTTGGAAGAAACCGTGATAAGCTCATTGTTTGCATTATAACCGCTGCTTTCAACGGTTGTTGCCTTATTCAGCTCATTGGTTCTTTGAACCAGTGCCGTATCACTTGTTGGTGATGGATCTGCAAACACGGTTGTGCCCATTGTAAATACCAGCATCATAGCTGTCACAACTCCTGTGAAAATTTTCTTTTTCATCGCAATCTACCTCCTTTCCACGTAATATAAACTGCATGTAACTCTATCTATATCAAGTGCGCGCGCACTGGATACCTTATTGTACGGGTGTATAAAACACCTTCATAATGAGTTCTTCCATGGCATCTTCATCGACATGGTACTCCTCATACCGTTTCCCGTCAATCGGCTTTCCCTCCACCGTTTTTCCGGGAACCGTATACATCTGGTCTTCTGAAAAACCGTAATTCATCAGCTGCTCAATCATACTTGTGAAATCCACACTGGTTACCAGATAATCGGAAACAGAATTGTAAATTTCTGTCACCTGATCCGGGTTTTCTGTGGATACTTTTTTTAATTTATCCATATAGGCAACAATATACTGTTCTTCGCGCTGCAGACGCTTTGTTGCACTGTCATATTCTTCGGTATCCCTTCCATGCAGGTAATAATAAGCCTGCGTCCCATTCAGGGTTACTTTTTGCCCTTTCTTCAAATTCACACCGGCTTTTGGAAACGAAATATCCTGCTGTACAGTCACTTCCACTCCTCCCACAGCATCATTCATCTGTGGGATTCCCCCCATATTCATCGCAAGATAACCGCTGATCGGAATATTTTGAAACAGGCCGGAAACCGCATCCACGGTTTTGCTGCAGCTGAGGCGCTTACCGTCCCCGAATGCATGCTGCAAACAGATCTGCGTTTTAAGCGGTCCCATATCAATACCTTCTTCATCACACAATTCGATATCTGCCATCGTGTTTCGATTGATGGAAATGACCTGCAGCTGCTCTGTTTTGTTGTTTACAACAAGAAGAAACAGTGCATCGGACTGCCCGCCTTGGGTATAATCGCTGCTTTGCTGTACCGGACCATCGATATCAACCCCCATCATGAGGTAGGTTTTGATATCTGTATTATACAGATACTCTTTTCCCTGATAAGCAACTACACCCTCCTGCCACTTTTCCTGACCGGAATCCTGTGTGGTATCTGTCTGCCCCGCAACCTGCTGCTCATAAGAATTTTCTGTATCATCTGCAATGTGGAAGCCGGCATTTTCCGCCTTCGTTTTGACCCCTGCCACAATCACAAGTGCAAGAATCACCACCATCATTCCGGACATAAAATACAATGCATTATGAAGTTTTGTCGATGGTTCATGCATTCTTCTCATGATGTTCTCCGTAATTTCCATAATAGCTGCCATAATAGCCGCCATAGTAGCCACCCTCATAGCCGCTCTTCTTCATCCGTACTTTGTTCAGTACCGCACCAAGTACCCTCACTCCGGAAGCTTCCATCTGCTTTTTGACCGTCTGGATCAGACGTCCGCTTGCCATGCCCTGGGCAATAACAAGAATCGCACCATCACAGTGTTTTGCGATCACTGCTGCGTCGATTGCAGCTCCGATCGGCGCACAATCCAGCAATACATAATCAAAATGTTCTTTTGCAAAATTAAGTAACTCGGTAAAATACTTTTTTTCCAGAATTTCTGTCGGGTTTGGTACTGACGGACCGGCAAAAATCATAAACAGGCCCGGAATCGTTGTACCGTAAAGTACGTCTTCGAGTTTTTTCTGTCCGGACAGAAAATGGGATAATCCGTAGATTTCTCTTCCATCCGAAGCCACTGCCCGTAATCGTCCCACGTATACGGATTTACGCATATCGGTATCGATCAGCAATACACGTTTGCCGGATTCCGAAAAAGAACGTGCCAGATCCATCGTCACGGTACTTTTCCCTTCGTTTGGCATGGCAGACGTCACAACGATGGTGCAGATATCATCTCCGCAGAACTGGATATTGGTTTTTAATGCCCGGAGTGATTCTTTCATCGTATAATTTTGTTTTTTCAGATTCTCAAATGTTACCGATTTCATTTCTTTTTCTTCCTTCTCTTACGCTTGCGCTCTTTTTCCCCATCGTATTCGGCTTCTTCCAAAGGAAGCGTACCAAGAACATTCAGCCCCAGCTTCCTTTGTACATCATCTGCATTCATAATCGTATCATTGAACAGATAAGCCACCACAATAACCGCAATCGCCAAAAACATGCCAAGTATTCCTCCGACCGCCGTATTTTTCATGATATTCGGGCTGACCGGTTCTCCGTCGGAATATCCCTTTTGAATGATATTCGGTGCATCCTGATCCATTTTCTGTTGGATAAAGGCCACACTGACACGCGCAATCTCATCCGCAATCTTTTTTGCCATGGATGGGTTTGCATCGCGCACCGTAATCTCGAGGATTCGCGAGTTGGAAGGATTATTCAGGGTAACTTTTTTCTTCAGGGAACTGTAGGTCTCGTCCAGTCCGAGATTCTCAATTACCTGCTCAAGCACGGGACGCCCCTCTACGATAACCATATAATCGTTTGTCAGACTTGTACCTGTCTGTATATCCGCAAGACTTGTAATCGACATGCTTTTGGACAATACATAAAACTGGGATGTTGACTCATATTGCGGCACCATTACAAACCTGCTGATACAATATGCGGTCACGGCTCCGATAATCAGTGCAAACAACACCCATTTCCAGAAAGAAAGGATCTCTAAAACGAGATCTTTCAGATCAATTTCAATTTCATCATCATTTTCAATTACAATACGTTCCTGTTGTAACTGCTGCTCCATATCAATGCTCCATTACTAACTATTTCATTTCTCCGGTCAGAATCTTTGCCGGATGATTCACCAAAAGCTGATCCGCATATTCCCTGCCAAATTTTTTTTCAATCAGCTCATAGCATTTTCCCATATGATTGGCACGGTTTTTTATTCCATGACTGTCCGATGCAATCGCATCCACACATTCTGCCTTCAGCATCTTTTTACAGTATTTCTTTGGACCCATACCCTCAAGTCCGAGTACCGCATCCGCATTCACCGTAATCCATGCCCCAAGATTGCGCAGCTCCTCTGCCAGCTGCAAATCCGCAAGTGCTCCATACCGCTCCACATGTGCAAATACCGGAATATATCCGTGCAGAACCAGTTCCTGCGTCATCTGGTAAATATAGGCATATTCACTGTCGTGCGAATACTCACACAACACATACCGCGAGCCGGCCATTGTCCGGCATCTGCCACTGTCAAGTGCCTCGACAATATGACTGTTCACATGGTATTCGGTGCCCAGTGCAAGAGAAATTCCAAGTTTCTGTGCATACGGCTCCAGAATACGGAAATGTTCTTCAATTTCTTCCTTCGGATAAGCAAACATGCCGTGCCGGTAATGCGGTGTCAGGATCATTGCAGAAATGCCCTGCTCTTTTGCTGCCTCAAGCATCGCCACAGATTCTTCTATTGTTTTTGCTCCGTCGTCTACTCCGTACAGAAGGTGACAGTGAATATCGATCATGGTTTTCCTTGCCTTTACTTTTTTATACTTTATTATACTATATCGACCATTTTCTTGCAATCTTTGAGCCGTTTTTCCCTCTTTTGACACAACTTTTTGTATTTCTCGGGTTTCCACAATTGATTTCCCGGCAAACATAGCGTATAATGGTCATGAAAAGCGAATAACACTTGACAAACTTCGGTTTTCGGGGTACGCTTATATGAGTCCATATAAGGACGGTACAATATTTGACCATCAGGCTCAGGCGGTGAGAGTACCGCACGCATAAACAAGTAGGCTTTATTCTCTGAACTGTCAGTATTACAGCTCAGTATGTCATAGATTTCATTGATCTGTTTTTTACAGCAAGCGCGATTGTCCAGCGCAGGGATTTGTTTTCACAACATGACATGCTGCCTGTTGAAAACGCAGTACAGCAGATGCGGACTATTTGGATCAGGAATTCCTGCGGAGGGTTCCGGTATCCGTCGTGTGCTCACACCCCTGCCGGAGAGGTTAAACTCCGGAACTGCCTAGCAAGTCCGAATACAATTGAACAGAACAAACATATATTTATCTAAAAACCCTATGCATTATGCATAGGGTTTTTTGTTTCTTCTTTTCTGTTGTCCGTTACAAAGTAATGATTCCAAGTGCATTTAATACCGAACTGAATAAAATCAACAGTACCAGTATCGGTGCAACATACTTGATCAATACAATATACAGTTTCTTACTCTTAAATTTCTGTGTGGAAGATTCCACTTCATCCGTAATCGTCTCTGGTTTCACAATAAAACCGACAAATACACAGGTCAGGAATGCCACAATCGGCATAAGGACACTGTTGGATATAAAATCGAAGAAATCCAGAATACTCATTCCGTGAATCGAAAAACCGCTCCAGATTCCAAATCCAAGAGAAGACGGAATTGCCATCAACACCGTATAAACGGTTACACAGACCGTAATAAATTTACGGCTCTTTTTTGTCTTATCCACGAAAATGGAAACCACTGTCTCCATCAGGGAAATGGACGATGTCAGTGCAGCAAACAATACCAGCACAAAAAATACCGTTCCGATCAGGTGTCCTCCCGCCATACTGTCAAACACTTTTGGCAGTGTAATAAACATCAGTGTCGGTCCTGCCTTCAGCGATGCCTGATCTCCACCGGAAAACACAAACACGGCCGGTACAATCATCAGTCCTGCCAGAAATGCAATTCCGGTATCAAAGATTTCGATATTCCGCACACTGCTCTCTATATCCTCATTTTTCTTCATATAGGAGCCATATGTAATCATAATGCCCATCGCCAGCGACATGGAATAAAACAGCTGTCCCAGTGCCGCCAGGAAAGCATTCGCACTGATCTTGGAAAGATCCGGCTTTAAGTAGTAGACAATTCCTGCCCCTGCTCCCGGACGGGTCACAACAAATACCGCAATAATAACGGAAAGGACTACCAGAAGCGGCATCAGCACTTTACTGATATTTTCAATTCCTTTATTTACGCCAAGCAGAATCACAACCGAAGTGGCAAGGATAAAAAATACCAGCCACATCACCGGTTCCCCGGTCCTTGCAATAAAATTTGAAAAATAATCATCTGCTGCCGCTGCATTTCCGCTTCCTGTAAGAAATGCCCATGCAAATTTGATGACCCATCCACCGATCACACAATAATACGGAAGAATGATAATCGGCACAATACTGGCAAGAATTCCAATGAAACCGCACTTTTCATGCAGCGTGCTGAATGCATACAGTGCACTTTTCCCGGTCTTTCTGCCCAGTGCAATTTCTGTGATCATAAGTGCAAATCCAAACGTAACCGCAAGGATCACATAGATCAGTAAAAAAGAACCTCCACCGTATTTTGCGGCAAGGTAAGGAAACCTCCACAGATTTCCAAGTCCGACAGCAGATCCCGCAGCGGCAAGAATAAAGCCCATTTTGCTGGAGAAACTGCTGCCATGTTTTTTGTGTTCGTTCATAACAGCCCCCTTAATCATAGTTTCAGGAGGCAGACCGTTTATAATTTAAACCGATATCCGACTCCCCAGATGGTCTCGATGTACTGCGGCTTGTTCGTATTCATCTCAATCTTCTCTCGAATCTTTTTGATGTGTACGGTAACCGTTGCAATATCACCGATAGATTCCATATCCCATATTTTACGGAACAATTCCTCTTTTGTAAATACATGATTTGGATTCTCTGCCAAAAAAGTCAGCAAATCAAACTCTTTTGTCGTAAACTGTTTCTCTTCTCCATTGACCCATACCCGGCGCGCCGTCTTGTCTATTTTAATGCCCCGGATCTCAATGATATCATTCTGTGGCATATTGCTGCCGATCAGTCGCTCATACCGTGCCAGATGTGCCTTCACACGAGCTACCAGTTCACTCGGGGAAAACGGTTTTGTCACATAATCGTCTGCCCCCAGTCCGAGCCCGCGAATCTTGTCAATATCATCCTTTTTTGCAGAAACCATAAGGATTGGTGTATTCTTTATCTCACGGATCTTTTTACAGATTTCAAATCCATCTACTCCCGGAAGCATGAGATCTAAGATAAACAGATCAAACTCCTCATGCAGGGCTCTTTCGAGTCCTTTGGTTCCGTCATTTTCAATTTCCACTTCAAAGCCACTCAGTTCCAGATAATCTTTCTCCAGATCTGCAATAGCCACTTCATCTTCAACGATCAGTATTCTGCTCATTTGCTGTTACCTCCTGATATTTGCGTATTACAAAGTACATGGTGGTGCCGGAATCTTCTTTGCTGGTTGCCCAGATTTTCCCTCCATGATCCTCTATGATCTTTTTTACAATGGAAAGTCCGATTCCGCTGCCACCGGTTGCCGAATTTCTCGAAGCATCTGTCCGGTAGAACCGGTCAAAAATATATGGCAGATCTTTCTGGGCGATTCCCCTTCCATTGTCTTCGATTTCTACCTGAATAAAATCCCCGACATCCTTAATCCGGATGTTGATGAATTTTTCCGTTTTATTCATATATTTTACGGAATTTCCTATAATATTATTGATTACTCTGCGCAGCTGCTCCGGATCTGCAATAATCTGGGTATCCGGTGTTGCATAATTAAAATAGGACAGGGCAATCCCCTTTGCCTCCAGATCCAGTCCGATTTCTTCCACACAATCCTTAAAATATGCGGCAACGTTCAGCTTTGCAAAATCATATGGAATACGGTTGGTGTCGATCTTGGAATACAGTGTCAGTTCATTGATCAGTGTATCCATCTCATTTGCTTTGTTGTAAATGGTACGGATATACTTATCTAATTTCTCCGGCGTATTGGCTACTCCATCCATGATGCCTTCCGAATAGCCCTTTACCGCCGTAATCGGTGTTTTCAGGTCATGGGCAATGTTGCTGATCAGCGTGCGGTTTTCTTTTTCGTTGCTTAGTTTTTCCTCTGCATTATCTTTTAAGCGCTGACGCATCTGTTCAAAGGTCGTGCAAAGTTCCCCGATCTCATCGTCGCCTCCGGTATCCAATGCAAAATCGAGATTTCCTTCTTTGATATTTTCTGCCGCAACGCGCAGTTTCTGGATCGGTGTAATCATGCTCCGGTAGATCCACACAATCATCATGATCGCTGTCAGTAACAGAATGATTACCACACAGATAATCCCCCATAAAATAAACTGGCGGATCTCCTGCCCGGTAGCATCAAAAGACGTGACTATATACGCCGTACATTTTTCTCCCGAATCCAGCTTAAAATCTGCCTGTTTTACCAGAATTTCATCGTCCCGGTCGATATATTTGTCCACTCCCTGTTTCGAACTGTTTGCCCCATATACCGGAAGTTCCGAAAGAATCTTTTCATTATCACTTCCCCCATTGAAAGAAATATTCTCCCCGATTCTTACCACCAGATAGGAATATTTCTGTTCCAGGCTCTCATTGATCTCACTAAGATACGAAACGTCCTCCATTTTTGAAGGAGATAACTTTATGGTCTTTTTGATCTTTTCAAAATCCGGTGCAGTATAACGGTTTAACATCGGTACAGAATTGATAATACTATAGGCATCCGCATTCTTAATTCCATACGTCTGCTCGATCACATGCGACTGAAAATTACAATAGGCGCTGATCGTGGCAATCGCCAGGATCGATGGCACAAAGATAATAATACAGAACGAAATGATCAGTTTGGTTTTTATCTTCATTCGTATTCCTTCCCTAAAAAATAAGACACAGAACAAACTCTGTGTCTTATTATATCATTCTTTTATAAAAAATTATGTAAACTTTTCATAAATTAAAGGTACTTCTTTAAAGCCTCTGCCTTGTTTGTTGCCTCCCAAGGGAGATTTAAGTCATTGCGTCCGAAGTGACCATAAGCAGCTGTCTGACGGTAAATCGGACGGCGCAGATCCAGCATCTTGATAATTCCTGCCGGACGAAGATCAAAGTTCTCACGTACAATCTTTACCAGCTCATCATCTGCGATCTTTCCTGTACCGAATGTATCAACCATGACAGAAGTAGGCTGTGCAACACCGATGGCGTAAGATAACTGAATCTCACACTTATCAGCAAGACCTGCTGCAACAATGTTCTTTGCAACATAACGTGCAGCATATGCTGCGGAACGGTCAACCTTTGTGCAGTCTTTTCCGGAAAAAGCTCCGCCGCCGTGACGTGCATATCCACCATAGGTATCAACGATGATCTTACGACCGGTCAGACCTGCATCTCCGTGTGGTCCGCCGATTACGAAACGTCCGGTCGGATTGATAAAGAATTTGGTATCTCCATCGATCAGCTCCTTTGGAAGGATCGGATCAAAGACATATTTCTTAATATCCTCATGGATCTGTTCCTGGGTAACGTCCTCATCATGCTGGGTAGATAAAACAACTGCCTCAAGTCTCTTTGGCTTTCCTGCTTCATCATACTCTACAGAAACCTGTGTCTTTCCATCCGGACGAAGGTAGGTAAGTGTTCCGTCTTTACGAACCTTTGTAAGCTGTAATGCCAGCTTGTGTGCCAGTGAAATCGGATATGGCATAAATTCCGGTGTCTCATTGGTTGCATATCCAAACATCATTCCCTGATCTCCGGCGCCGGTATCCAGATCATCTGTCAGCTCGCCCTCTTTTGCCTCAAGTGCCTTGTCAACACCCATGGCAATATCTGCGGACTGCTGATCTAAAGCTACCATAACCGCACAGGTATGTCCGTCAAAACCGGTCTTTGCATCGTTGTATCCGATCTCGTTTACAGTCTTTCTTACAATTGCAGGAATATCAAGAGTTGCCTTTGTTGTAATTTCTCCTGTAACAAGTACGAAACCGGTACAGCTTGCTGCCTCACAGGCTACACGGCTCATCGGATCCTGCTCCATGCATGCATCCAGAATGGCATCTGAAATCGCATCACACATTTTGTCAGGATGTCCTTCTGTAACGGACTCTGATGTGAATAATAATTTTTCCATTGCTTTTTGTTTCTCCTCTCTTGTTTTATACAGAAATAAAAAAAACCGCCTCGCAGCGGATTGATCTAAAGATAATCAAATCCCCTTATTGTTCGATTAACTCGCTCAGGTTGGCACCTTCCAAAACAGGGGTTGCCGTGACTTCACAGATCCTATGTATCTCCATCACTCTGAATAAGAGAAAGCTTACAATATTAAATTTGAAATATCCAAGTGCTACCATACTCCAGTTTCTTTCATCTGTCAAGCCCTAAAAGATTGACTTTTGCGTGAAATAATTCTATACTTTTGTATATACGTTACATACGGAGAGATAAAAAATGATAAAAATTGAGACAAAACAACTACAGGAAGGTGCCATCCTTGCACAGCCTGTGATCACACCGCTTGGACAGCCGTTGGCTCCCGCCGGTTCTGCTGTAACCCGTCAGCTGATCAACCGCATGAAACTGTACCGTGTGGAATATGCAGAAATTGAGGGCGAAGAACCTGCTCCGCAGGAGGAGGCTCCAAAGCCTGTAAAAGAAGCAAAAACATACGCCCAGGAAAGCAAAACACACTCACAGAAAGTCGCCGGTTCCAGTGAATTCCGCACGTTCCAGATTGAGTATGTTCAGGCAATTGAGCTGATGAAACAGATGTATACCGCAGCCATCAAGGATAACAAACCGATTGACTCGCAAAAACTTCTGGGCAGTGTCGCAGATCTGTTCCAGTCCCGCAACACCATCGTTGAAATGTTTGATATGCTTTACAACATGCGTACTGTGGCCGATTCGGTTTATGCGCACAGTCTCAACGTTGCACTCATTTCACGAATGATCGGCCGCTGGCTGCGTTTTGAACATCACGATCTGGACATTCTTACGCTTGCCGGACTGATGCACGATATCGGAAAACTGCTGATTCCTTCCGATATCTTAAATAAGCCGGGATCTCTGACCGATGAGGAGTTTGCAAAAATCAAACAGCACCCGGCACTCGGATACGAGATTTTAAAACGTCAGCCGGATCTGGATTCCCGTATCAAAAAAGCTGCCCTGATGCATCACGAGCGCTGTGATGGAAGCGGCTATCCGACCGGATTGACGGAAGATTACATTGACAATTTTGCAATGATCGTTGCAATTGCCGATGTGTACGATGCCATGACAGCGGCACGTTCCTATCGCTCTCCGTTGTGTCCATTCGAAGTGATCAGTAAATTTGAAGAAGATGGTTTCCAGAAATACCATACAAAATATATTCTGGTTTTCTTAAAGCAGATTGCCAGCACTTACCAGAGTAACCGCGTCATCTTAAGTGACGGAAGGGGATGTACCATTGTCATGTTAAATCAGAATGCACTGTCCCGTCCGATTGTCCAGTTTGATGATAAATCCTGTCTGGATCTTTCCACCGCCAGCCGCGACCTCTATATCAAAGCGGTTTTATAAATTTTTCAAATGAAAAGGGAGTGTGAAAACATACCAATGTTTTTCACACTCCCTTTTTTACCCGTTCTTTTTATTTATGAAACTTTCAGAATAAACTTCTGAATTTCTTTTTCATCCGATACCTTTTCAATCTGTGCCCCAATGCCGCGCAGCTTCTGATCAAATTCTTCGTATCCACGCTCGATAAAATAAATATCATCAATCACCGTAATTCCCTCTGCCACCAGACCGGCAATCACCAGCGCTGCTCCCGCACGCAGATCCGGCGCATTCACCCTGGCACCTGTATAACGGGTCACTCCATTGATAATGGCAATATTGCTCTCTACCTTGATATTGGCTCCCATACGCGTCAGTTCATCCACATATTTGAAACGGTTTTCAAAAATGCTCTCCGTAACTGTACTGGTTCCCTCTGCAATTCCCAGAATTACTGCCATCTGTGGCTGCATATCTGTCGGGAATCCCGGATACGGAAGTGTTGTCACCTGTGTGTGATGCAGTTTCCCATCCGAAATAATCCGAACCGCATCATCGAACTCCTCAACTTTGCATCCTGCCTCCACAAGTTTGGCGGTTGTTGCTTCCAGATGTTTCGGAATAACATCCTTTACCAGCACATCTCCCCCTGCTGCCGCTGCCGCAAACATAAAGGTTCCTGCCTCTATCTGATCCGGGATAACCGAATACTCTGTCTTATGCAGCTTCTCCACACCAACAATACGGATGACATCCGTTCCTGCACCACGGATATTCGCACCCATACTGTTTAAGAAATTTGCCACGTCTACCACATGAGGCTCTTTTGCCGCATTTTCAATTACGGTTTTTCCTTCTGCCATGGATGCTGCCATCATAATATTGATCGTTGCTCCAACCGATACTTTATCCAGATAAATATGTGTTCCGTTTAATTTTTCTGCCTCTGCAATAACAAGACCATGTGCAATATCCACTTCTGCTCCCATTGCACGAAATCCTTTGATATGCAGATCAATCGGTCTGCTTCCGATATCGCATCCGCCCGGAAGAGCCACTTCCGCCTTTTTGTATTTTCCAAGAAGTGCACCGATCAAATAATAGGACGCACGGATTCTACGGATAAATTCATTGTCCACCGTCACGTCTTTGATAAATGAACCGTTGATCTTTACGGTATGTGCATCAATACGGTCTACCATTGCACCGATCTCTGCAATCGCCTGCAATAATACATTAATATCTCTCACGTTCGGCAAATTTTCGATTGTAACCGTTTCATCCGTCATGATCGCAGCTGCAAGAATTGCCAGTGCCGCATTCTTTGCCCCGCCGATTTCTACCTCACCATTCAGCGGATTTCCGCCTTTGATTACATATTGTTCCATATCTCACCTCAATAAACGCCCTATTTCGTATAGTACGCTACCCTACTATCTATCCTATTCATCTAGTGTAAATTTGTGATACCATCCACAATCTGTTCAACGGTCTGTTCGATATCCAGCCCCGTCTCCGAAATCCGGATATCCGCATATTTTTCATACAGCGGCGTGCGCTCCAGATACAGATCATATAACGTCTGTCCGTCTCTTAAAACAACACCCCTGCCTTTGATATCTTCCAGACGCTTTTCCAGCTCCGGATATGCCACCTCAAGATATATAACCGTTCCGATTTCCTGCAGATGCTCCATAGCTTCTTTTCCGTAGACGACACTGCCTCCGGTTGCAATAATTGCATGATGTGCCTCAAGTGTCGCATTCACACGGTTTTCTACCTGAATGAACCCTTCGGTTCCCTCTTCTGCAATGATCTCACGAAGCAGGCGCTTCTCCTGCTCCTGAATGACTAAATCTGCATCTATAAACTGATATCCCAGCACCTTAGCAAGGATAACGCCGACGGTGCTCTTACCCACCCCCGGCATTCCAATTAACACAATGTTATCTTTTTGCATTACTGTGTACTCTCTGCATTCTGTGTTTCTGTGGAAGTCTGTGTCTCTGTAGAGGCATTCGGATCCTGCTGTGTCAGGGAATTCTTAAATGAAATCTTTGCAACATTCTTTTTATTGACCTTCCAGCCGTCTTTTTTCTGCCAGCCCTCCAGCACTTCATTGTAGTGGTCACTTTTACGTTTGTCAATAATATTCTGACGATTTTTTTCTGTAGCGTCTTTGTCTGTTTCACTGTCCAGACGAACAATATATAATGCACTGTCTGTTTCAATCACATCGGAAGTTTCTCCTTCTTTCAAATCATCCAATGCCTTTTTCACAGATGTATCCAATGTGGAATCATCGGATGCATACGCACCGGTAGTGGTCTGCTGATCCTCATCCTTTGCAGCATCTTCGAGAGTTTTTCCATTCTTTACCGCATCTTCGATTTTGTTTGCGGTCTCCTTCAGCTGCTTTTTCTCGTCATCGGTATATTCTACGGTATTTCCGCTGTCATCCTGATGGGAAGTTGTAGAAATAGTCATCATCGTATAACCGCGCTCATTTGCCTCTTCATCCGTCACATTGGTATCTGCTTCTGCCTCGATGGCTTTCTGCATCTTGCTGCGGATGGTGTAGAGCGTAAGCAGTTCCTCCACGGTATCTTCGTCTGCAGTCATCTCCTTGAGTGCCTCGGAAGAATTATCGCTGATAAACTGCTGTGCAGCTTTTTTGATTGCTGCCTTTTCGTCTTTTGTCACACTCACATCATAGTCTTTCATATGTGCCTGTAACGTATACATCTCATGAAGCTGTTCCATAACGGAATCTTTCATGGTGTCTTCCATGGTTGTTCCGTTTCCATATAAATCCTTGCTCCAGAGCTCACTGCTGCTTTTGGCCCCCATCATGCTCTTATAATAATCTTCTACATTTGCCTGCTGATAACGGCATGTAAAGTTTGCCATGCCCATCGTGACGGTCTGATTTTTCATGCTTGCTGCCGTCGCACCTGTATTTATACCACATCCGGTAAAAGCTGCTGCGCAGATTGCACCAGCTAAAATAATCGCTGTAACTTTTTTTGCTTTCATAGTTCCTCCCGGGAGTTTCTTTTCACCTATATACCAGAGTATTATAATTCTTTTCCCTACATCAGGCAAGCACTTTTACGGCTCCGCACACAAAAAAACGTGCATTTGTTCCAATAATTGCCTGAGAACTTCCAGAATTTCCCTGTTCTTTTCCCTTGAATTTGCTCCCAGACGGTAAGTGAAGTACGGTCCCTTCGGATCTGCCGCAAATTTCAGTGATGGAGCAAATGTTTTTACCAGCTCCGGAATACGCTGTGCATGAATCTTTGCTTTTTCGTACATTAGGATTTTTAACAGATCTTCTCTTTGAACAATTTCCTTAATATATACACTGTGGGCAACCGCTTTGAGTCTGGCAATTGTCAGCAGATTCTGCACGGACTTCGGAGGCTCTCCAAAACGGTCAATCAGTTCTTCGAGCATTTCCTCCGCTTCCTCATCCGTTTCAATTCCGGCGATCCGCTTATACATATCCAGTTTCTGCGACTCATTTGCAATATATGTGGACGGAATAAATGCATCCGTCCGGATATCAACGGAAGTCTCAAACTGTTCGGCCGGTGCTTCTCCCCGGGCTTCTTTCACCGCTTCGTGAAGCATCTTGCAGTACAGATCATATCCAACCGCCTCCATGTGACCGCTCTGTTCGGCTCCCAGCAGATTTCCGGCTCCCCGGATCTCCAGGTCCCGCATGGCAATCTTAAATCCGCTGCCCAGATCCGAATACTCCCGGATGGCAGCCAGTCGTTTTTCCGCCACCTCTTTGAGCATTTTGTTTCTGCGGTACATAAGAAACGCATACGCCGTACGATTGGATCTGCCGACCCGCCCGCGCAGCTGATACAGCTGGGAAAGCCCCATATTATCCGCGTCATGAATGATCATGGTATTGACATTTGAGATATCCAGTCCCGTCTCTATGATTGTCGTTGATACCAGTACATCAATGTCTCCATTGATAAACCGGTACATGATATCCTCCAGCTGGTTTTCTCTCATCTGTCCATGAGCAAATGCCACATTTGCCTCCGGCACCAGCTCCTGAATGCGTGACGTCACTTCATCAATATCCCTTACTTTGTTATACACATAATATACCTGTCCTCCACGGGCAAGTTCCCGCGTGATTGCCTCCCGGACCAGTTCCTCATTATATTCCATGACATACGTCTGAATAGGGACACGGTCCATCGGCGGTTCCTCTAAAACGCTCATATCCCGGATTCCGATCAGGCTCATGTGAAGTGTCCGCGGAATCGGTGTGGCAGTAAGTGTCAGCACATCCACATTGGTCTTTAACTGTTTGATTTTTTCTTTGTGAGCCACACCAAACCGTTGTTCCTCGTCCACGACAAGAAGCCCAAGATCTTTAAACTGCACATCTTTTGACAGAATCCGGTGTGTTCCCACAATAATATCCACCTGTCCTTTTTTCAGATCACTGATGGTCTTCTTCTGCTGCGCTGCCGTGCGGAAACGGCACAACAGATCCACCCGGACAGGGAAATCCTTCATTCTCTGGGAAAACGTATTATAAATCTGCTGGGCAAGAATGGTTGTCGGCGCAAGGTATGCCACCTGTTTATTCTCCTGCACAGCTTTGAAAGCTGCACGGATCGCAATCTCCGTCTTTCCGTAACCGACATCCCCGCAGATCAGCCGGTCCATAATCTTATGACTCTCCATATCCCGCTTGGTTGCATCAATGGCAAGCACCTGATCTTCGGTCTCTTCAAACGGGAACAGTTCTTCAAACTCTCTCTGCCATACCGTATCCGGTCCATACATATAGCCATTCTGTTCTTCCCGCTCGGCATATAATTTCACCAGATCCTGTGCGATCTGACGCACGGCTCCACGCACTTTTCCCTTGGTTTTTGTCCACTCCTGGCTTCCAAGTTTATTGAGTTTTGGTTTTCTTGCGTCTTTCCCCGCATATTTCTGGATCTGGTCAAGCTGTGTTGCAAGAATATACAGATTGGAGCCTCCCGCATATTCGATCTTGATGTAATCTTTCACCTTTCGGTCGACTTCTATCTTTTCAATTCCTTTGTAGATACCAAGCCCATGATTTTCATGTACGACATAATCCCCGACACTCAGATCCGTAAACTGCTGGATTTTTTCGCCCTCATAGGTGCGGTGCCGCTTCTTTTTCTTTTTTTCTTCCCCGAAAATATCCGTATCCGTAATCACTGCAAACTGCAGGATCGGATATTCATACCCCTGATGCACTTTTCCGTAGCAGACCATGATCTGTCCTGCCACCAGATCGTGATCGTAATCTTCCGTATAAAAACAGTTGAGTCCTTCGTTTAAAATATCCTCCGCCAGACGCTTCGCGCGCGTGCGGGAACCGGAAAGTAAAATAATACGGTATCCGTTTTTTTTGTATTTCTTCAGGTCTGCGATCAGAAGTTCAAAGCTGTTATTGTATGCGCTTACACTCTTTACATGAATGCCGAACTGCCCATTGGATTTTAATCCGCAGGTCTTGATATCCAGTGCGGAAACCGCACAGCAGGAATATTTTTCAAGCCTTCCCATGATTTCCTTATAGCCAAACAGTTCGTTCATCTGCCCCGGCAGAATATACCCCATTTCCAGACGCTGCTTCATGCTCTCCGAAAATTCCAGTTCCGTCTGCCGTCCGCGTTCCGCGCTCCGGCTCAGCTCATCGAAAAACACAAATGTATCTGCCGGATCAAAATAATCCAGAAGGCTCCACCGTTCCCTGCAGAAATAGGACAAAAAAGCATCCATTCCCGCGGTTTCCGACAATTCTTCCCATTCCTGTGCCAGTTCTTTTGCCTGTGACAGTGCCCGATAGGCTTCCTCGGTTTTCATTTCTTTCCGCAATTTATCGGAAAAAGCTTCTGCTTCCTTTAACAGTCTGCGGATACCTTCTGCTTTCTCTTCGGTCGAAAGAACCAGTTCACATGCCGGATATACCACAAGCTTTTCTATATTTTCAATAGATTTCTGACTTTCCACATCAAAGGTGCGAAGGGTATCTACTTCATCATCCCACAGTTCAATCCGGACCGGATTTTCTTCCGTCAGCGGAAAAATATCAAGAATTCCACCTCTTAATGCAAACTGACCGATATTATCCACCTGATACTGCCGTTCATATCCCATCCGCACCAGCTGTTCCACAAGTGCATCCAGATCCAGGGTATCTCCCTGTGCAATATGCAGCACACTGTCCCACACCTGTGCATCCCTTGGCATCGTATTCATCAGGGCATCAAATGTTGTGATCACCGTCACCTGTTCATTTTCATGAATTGCCCGCAATGCACTGATCCGCTCTGCGGTAAGAAGGTTTCCGCGGATATCCGATTGATAAAACAGCACATCCTTTGCCGGATAATACACCACTGACGGATCAAAAAAACGATAGTCGTCATACAATTCTTTCGCTTTCTGCTCATGAAACGTTACGATCAGACGCCGGCTGCGTGTCCTTCCAAGCGTGTAAATCATATGTGGCTTCTGTGCATCAATACAGCCGCTGATGGTCACCAGTCCCGGCTGCATGGCCGCTTTTGTCATATCTTCATATCCGCTCAATTCCTGCAGCGGTTCTATAAATGCTTTCACTTACTTTGTATTCTCCTGCTTTTTTGCATTAAAATCATTCATTGCCTTGTCTGCTTCCCCCTGAATCATCAGGACTGCTGCATCTTCCGCATCCCGTATGGCTTCTTCCACCCTTGCACGGTCCTCCCCGGAAAAACGGCCAAGCACATGGTCTGCCAGATCCCATCCCTGTGGCTTTTCCCCAACGCCGACTTTAATTCGCATAAAGTTTGAGGTTCCCACACTTGAAATAATGCTCTTGATTCCATTATGCCCACCTGCACTGCCTTTTTTGCGCACACGGATATTTCCCGGTGCCAAAGAGATGTCATCAAAAATAATCAGCATTTCGCTCTCCGGATCAAGCTTATAGAAATTCACAATTTCTGCGATGCTTTCTCCGCTTAAATTCATATAAGTCTGCGGTTTGGCCAGGATGACTTTTACGCCTTCGATCACACCGCTTCCACACAGCGCTTTATGTTTTTTCTCCGTGATGCTGATGTTGTATTTTTCTGCCAGTGCATCGACGGTATCAAATCCAATATTATGTCTTGTTTTTTCGTATTTCTTGTCCGGATTTCCAAGTCCTGCAATTAAAAACATGTATCCAATTCTCCTTTTATTTGAATTTTTGTCCGTTAATTACGAAAGGTACCGCCGGGTGGCTCCCGTGTGGTGGCTGGGGCTGCCCATCCATAAGTTTCGCAATTACGGATTCAAAAAGTCTGTAATTAAGAAAAGGACCATGGATTACTCCACAGTCCCATTTCTCTTATTTTAATCGTTTATTCCTTCTCCTGCAAGACCTCTTCATACTTTTTCAGTATCAATCCCTGAATCTGATCCCTTGTAGCGGAATTGATCGGATGTGCGATATCCCGGAAATCTCCGTCGCCGGCTTTTCTGCTCGGCATCGCGATAAACAATCCTTTTTCCCCTTCGATCACTTTGATATCATGTACGACAAATTCATCATCGATTGTGATAGATACCACGGCTTTCATCTTGCCTTCTTTTTCCACCTTGCGGATTCTAACGTCTGTAATCTGCATATGTATCCCCCTTCTAGTCTCTCCCTAGAGCATATATCTTTCGTTGTTTTCTGCAACAATCCGGACAGCATCGTCTCCGGAATAAAATGTATTTGCCCGAAGCGTTCCATGGCTCTCCACAATGCAGTTTTCTACATGCGTATTATCGCCAATATATGCATCATTCAAGATAATCGAATTCTTGATCACGCAATTTTTTCCTACAAACACTTTCTTAAACAAAACAGAATTTTCTACCCTGCCGTTTATAATACATCCACTGGCGATCAGACTGTTGCTGACATCCGATCCCATATTGTATTTTGCCGGCGGAAGATCATCCACTTTCGAATAAATCTTCGGCTCTTCGCGGAAAAAGTACTTTCTCACATCCGGTTTCAAAAAGTCCATATTTGTACGGAAGTAATCATCTACACTTGCAATATTACTCCAGTAACTATTCAGTTTATATCCATACACACGCTTTACATTGCGGTAACGCACCAGCACATCCGTAACAAAATCAAACCGGTTTTCCTCCGCTGATTTTTCGAGAATTTCGATCAGCTGTCTTCTCCGGATAATATACACTCCTGTGGAAATCGTATTGGATTGTGCCACCAGCGGTTTTTCCTCAAAATCCGTGATCCGGGAATCTTCATTCATACGGACGACTCCGAAACGGCTGACATCCGCATCCGCCGGCATATCCTTGCACGCAATGGTAATATCTGCTTTCTTTGCGATATGAAACTCCAGCAGGTCATTGTAATCCATCTTATACACACAGTCACCGCTGGATATGATCACATACGGTTCGTGACGGTTTTTCAGGAAATCAATATTCTGATACATGGCATCTGCCGTGCCACGATACCAGTCACTGTTTTCTGCCGTAACGGTTGGTGTAAACAGATACAGACCTCCCTGTTTTCTTCCAAAATCCCACCATTTTGAAGAACTTAAATGTTCATTCAGTGAACGGGAATTATACTGTGTGAGTACCGCAACTGTCTGTACATGCGAATTGCTCATATTACTTAAGACAAAGTCAATGCAGCGGAAACTTCCGCCGACCGGCATCGCCGGAATCGCACGTTTTCTGGACAGTTCTCCCATCCGGTTGTTATTGCCACCCGCCAAAATAATTCCTACTGCTTTCATTTTCTGTCACCTGCCTTAATGATTACTTCGCCGCCTGCCAATACCCCGTCTGGATAATCTTCTTTTACTGTCACACCGGAAATGGCAGTGTTTTTGCCCACCTTTACATTCTCCGGAACAACAGAATCGTCTCCAATTGTTACCAGCCCAAACGAATAAACACTCTCGTTTAATTTGTTTGGTGCTGCTTCTCCTATTCCCAGTGTTACCCCATCTTCAATTCTGCAGTTTTCTGCAATTATGGATTTGTCGATCGTTACATCCCTGCCGATACTGGTATCCTTCATAATAATGGAATCCCGCACGACAGCCCCTGGTCCGATATATACGTTTGGTCCGATTACCGAATTGATCACCGCTCCATGAATCTCTGCTGCCTCCCCAATAATGCAGCGCTCCACTTTTGCCCCCGGTGCTATGTACTGTGGCTCAATCGTATCGCACTTCGTGTAAATCTTCCAGAATTCCTCGTAAAGATTGAATTCCGGAATCAGATCAATCAGCTCCATATTGGCTTCCCAGTATGAGCCAAGTGTTCCCACATCCTTCCAGTAACCGTTGAACTCATATGCAAAAAGCCTCTTGTTGTTTTTGAAGCAATACGGAATAATATGCTTTCCGAAATCACAGCTCTGCTGATCTTTTAATTCGATAAGAGCATCTCTTAATACTTTCCAGGAGAAAATATAAATTCCCATGGATGCCAGATTACTCCGCGGTTTTTCTGGTTTTTCCTCAAAATCCTGAATCTTTTTGTTTTCATCCGCAATCACAATTCCGAAACGGCTTGCCTCCTCCATGGAAACAGGCATCGTCGCAATCGTCACATCCGCATGATTTGCCTTATGGAAGTCCAGCATAACCTCATAATCCATCTTATAAATATGATCTCCGGAAAGGATCAGAACATATTCCGGATTATAACTTTCCATATAGCGCAGATTCTGATAAATGGCATTGGCTGTACCGGTATACCATTCACTGTTATTGCTTCTCTCATACGGTGGAAGTACGGTCACTCCACCATTGTTCCGATCGAGATCCCACGGAATGCCGATGCCGATATGTGTATTCAGCCGGAGTGGCTGATACTGCGTCAGCACACCAACCGTATCAATTCCGGAATTGATACAATTGCTGAGTGGAAAATCGATAATTCTGTACTTGCCGCCAAATGCTACCGCCGGTTTGGCGACGTCCGATGTCAGAACTCCAAGTCTGCTGCCCTGACCGCCTGCTAAAAGCATGGCTATCATTTCTTTCTTAATCACGTCATCACTCCTCGTCTGTTCTAAATATTATGTTTGTTTCTTACTATTACCGTAGTATATCATATTATCCTTTTATGTACAACAGTTTATACAAAAATGCTGAGTTTTTTTGTTGTTTTTTGGCAAAATGCACAACATATTTTCGGGTGCGCCTTTGGTTACAGAGTGGTATAATAGAAAAAAATTATAAAATAGGTAGGTAATCCTGATGTATAAATTAAAATTTAATGATCCCATTCATATTCACTTTATCGGAATTGGCGGAATCAGCATGAGCGGACTCGCTGAAATTCTTCTAGAAAAAGGCTTCACTATTTCCGGGTCCGATGCAAAAGAATCCGATCTTACCCGCATGCTCGCATCCAAAGGTGCTCAGATTTTTTATGGACAAAGTGCTGAAAATATCATTCCCGGCATTGATCTGGTTGTCTACACAGCCGCAATCCATCCGGATAATCCGGAATTTGCAGAGGCCAGATCCCAGGGACTGCCAATGCTCTCCCGTGCAGAACTGCTTGGACAGATCATGGACAACTACAACAATTCCGTTGCCGTTGCCGGAACCCACGGCAAAACAACCACAACTTCCATGATCAGTGAGATTCTTCTTGCTGCGAAATCCGATCCGACCATCACTGTTGGCGGAATTCTTCCCTCTATCGGAGGAAACCTGCGTGTCGGTCATTCCGGAATCTTTGTTTCGGAGGCCTGTGAATACACCAACAGTTTCCTGAATTTCCGTCCAAAATACAGCATCATCTTAAATGTAGAAGCAGAACATCTGGACTTTTTCAAGGATATCAACGACATCCGTCGTTCTTTCCGTAAATTTGCCGGCAATACACTGGCAGACGGAGCAACCATTATCAATGGAGAAATTGCAGACCATCAGGAACTGACCGACGGACTTCCACAGCAGATCATCACCTACGGTTTTGATGATTCCTGTGAATATTATGCAGATAATCTGACATATGATGACAAAGCCTGTCCTTCTTTTACCGCCATGCACAACAAAGAGGCCATCTGTGAAATCAAACTTGCCGTTCCCGGACGACACAATGCCGGAAATGCCATGGCCGCCATCGCCCTTGCCTGTACCATGGGAATCAGCACAGATGCCATCATCAGAGGTCTGGACGCTTTCCACGGTGCCAACCGCCGTTTCCAGTACAAAGGAACCGTAGACGGTGTCACCATCATTGACGATTATGCACATCATCCGACAGAGATCCGCGCTACACTGACCGCCGCGCAGAAATATCCGCATAAGCGCCTGGTGCTGGTATTCCAGCCACATACCTACTCCCGCACCAAAGCTTTTCTGGATGATTTTGCCGAAGTACTTTCCATGGCAGATGTCATTGTTCTGGCAGACATCTTTGCTGCCCGCGAACAGAATACCTTCGGTGTAAGCTCGAAAGATATTCTGGAGCGCCTGACAGCCAAAGGAAAAGACGCGCACTATTTTCCTTCTTTTGAAGAGATCGAAAAGTTTTTATTAAAAAATTGTATGAACGGAGATCTGTTGATAACCATGGGAGCCGGAAATGTCGTAGAAATCGGCGAATCCCTCCTTGGAAAATAACTTATCCACATTATCCACATAGAAACGTTGATTCTTTCTTCGTTCTGTGTGGATTTTTTGTCTATATTTATCCACTCCTTTCCGTTTTGAATTTGTACGTTTTGATGGACTTATCCACTTTATCCACAATGTTGTTCACAATCAGTATCCCCCTGATTACCAGGGATTTACGGGTGTTTTTCTTCTTCCATTTGGAAAATGATTGTGCTATAATCACAAATGCATAATAAGAAAGGTACTATGACATATGATAAACATTCAGCTGCACAATGATTGTCCAGCCACGGACACAATCGTTCCCAACCAGTTTATTGACCGCTTTATGCCGTCAGCAAACGGGGAATTTGTTAAGGTATATTTATATTTATTACGGTGCATCCATTCTCATGCATCAAATTGTACAATTTCTGAAATTGCTGACAAATTTAACAATACAGAAATGGACATTCAGCGTGCACTGCGTTACTGGCAGAAAGAAGGACTCCTCTCTCTGGAGGAAACCGCCGATGGTAAATTGTGCGGAATCGGTCTTCTTCCGTTTCCGGAAGATTCCACAGACACGGAAGAGGCATCTTCCTCTCCTGCCCCGTCTGCTGTTTCTCCGAAAGAAACACCGGCATCCGCTGCAAAGGAAACGTTTTGTGCCTCCCAGCCTGTGAATCAGCCGCAGGAACCGCAGATCCGCCATTATACGCTGGATGAAATCGCAGAATTTCAGAAAAATCCGGATATTCAGGAAATGCTTTTTGTCGTGGAAACCTATATCCGGCATCCATTCAGTGAGAATGATATCAACACGATCTTATTCTGGCATGAAGATCTTCACTTTTCTGCCGAACTGATCGTCTATCTGGTGGAATATTGCGTCAGCAAAGGACATACAAATCTTCGTTATCTGAATAAAGTGGCACTGGCATGGCATGAGAAAAAAATTACTTCTGTGGAACAGGCCAAAAGTGAAGCCGCCGTCCGCAGCAAAGCGTACTACGCCGTCATGAAAGCTTTCGGCATCACAGGAAGAAACCTTATCGATTCCGAAACAGCCATGATCCGCAAATGGACCAAAGAATACGCTTTTGATCTGTCATTGATCCAGGAAGCCTGTGCCCGCACCATTTCCAGTACCGGTCAGTCAAGTTTCAGTTATGCCGATTCTATTCTGACCAGCTGGTATAACGACAAGGTACATTCTCTGGAAGATGTCAAACGCCTCGACGCCACCCATCAGCAAAAGAAAAAGGAGAGAGCCGCAGTGAAAGCAAATGCAGCCGCTTCTCCGAAGAAAAACAATTTTAATAACTTTGAATCCCGTGAAAATGACTATAAGAGTCTGGAAGCCATGCTTTTAAACTCTCCGATCCGGTCATAATCACTCCCATATCATCTGTTGAGCAATAAAAGGAGAATCAAATGCCGCTTTCCAATGCACAGTATGATGAGATCATGCATGAATACGATGAGCGCCAACTGCATAACCGTCATATTCTCGAAACACGGCGTGCGGAGGTTTTAAAAAAGCTTCCCCGTCTGAAGGAAATTGATGCAAGTGTTGCATCTTCTTCCGTCCGTCAGGCGCGTCTGCATCTTGATGGAGACACCAATGCACTGGCCTCCTTAAAGCAGGAACTAAGTGCCCTGTCTCTGGAACGGCAGCAGCTCCTTACTGCAAGCGGGTATCCGGCAGACTATCTGGACCCGGTTTATACCTGTCCGGATTGCAAAGACAGCGGGTATATCGACGGGAAAAAATGCCACTGTTTTAAACAGGCAATTATCAATACCGTCTATGCCCAGTCCAACATTCGTCAAATACTCCGTATTGAAAATTTTGACAATTTCCGCTACGATTTTTATTCGAAAGAGGAAAAAAATCCGCTGACAGGACTTTCTTCTTATGAAACCGCACAAAAAGCGGTGCGGGAATGTCATTATTTTATTGACGATTTTGATCACAAGCCAAAAAATCTGCTGTTTTACGGAAAAACCGGTGTCGGAAAAACTTTTCTGACAAACTGTGTTGCCAAAGAACTTCTTGACCACGGATATTCCGTAATTTACTTTACAGCATTTCAATTATTTGATATATTAAGCAAAGGTGTGTTTGAAAAAGATTCCGATGCAATTGCCACACACCAGAATATTTTCGACTGCGATTTGTTAGTCATCGACGACCTGGGAACAGAACTGATTAACTCTTTTACCTCTTCCCAGCTGTTTTTGTGTGTGAATGAACGGCTGATCCGGCAAAAATCCACCATTATTTCTACCAACCTGAGTGTGGAACGGATCAAGGAGTCCTATTCTGAACGAACATTTTCACGTATTTTAGATTCCTATACTTTTATCAATCTGTTCACAGAAGAAGATATCCGCAAACAGAAACGCACACGTATCATTTCCAGATAATACCCCATAGCTATGGGTCTATTATATGCATATATGTTTATCAATTAATTTAAACCTGGAGGAAAATCATGCCAAACGACGAAAGAATTTTGGAAACCATGCCAACCGGTACTCTCGGACTGATTCCGACTGCAAGCTGTATGGAATTAGGAAAAAAAGTAGACAGCTATCTGTCCACCTGGAGAGAGCATCGCGAACACGAGCATCACAACGATATTGCTTTCAAGGAATATCACAAAGAGAGCTACATCATCGAGCCTCATATTCCACGATTTGGTTCCGGAGAAGCGAAATGTGTTATCAATCAGTCTGTCCGGGGCTATGACCTCTATATCATGGTAGATGTTACGAACTACAGCATGACCTATTCACTCTGCGGACATACCAATCATATGTCTCCAGATGATCACTTTGCGGATTTAAAGCGTGTCATTGCTGCAGTCGGCGGAAAAGCCCGCCGTATCACTGTCATTCTTCCATTCCTGTACGAAAGCCGTCAGCACAGAAGAACTGCCCGTGAATCTCTTGACTGCCCATTAGCACTGCAGGAGCTTTACAATATGGGAATCGACAACATCATCACATTTGATGCTCACGATCCTCGTGTTATGAATGCTATTCCTCTGAATGGCTTTGAGAATGTAATGCCTTCCTATCAGTTCATCAAAGGTATCTTAAAGAACGTAAAGGATCTGACCATTGATGCCGAGCATCTGATGATCATCAGCCCGGACGAAGGTGCCACCAACCGTGCAATTTACCTTGCAAACGTACTTGGCATTGATATGGGTATGTTTTACAAGAGACGTGACTTCAGCCGTGTTGTAGACGGACGTAACCCGATCGTTGCCCATGAATTCTTAGGCTCCAACGTCGAAGGCAAAGATGTACTGATCATTGATGATATGATTTCCTCCGGCGAAAGCATGATTGACACTGCACGTGAATTAAAGAAGCGTAAAGCAAACCGTATTTTCGTTGTTTCTACGTTCGGATTATTCACAAACGGACTTGCTTCTTTCGATAAAGCATACGAAGAAGGTCTGATTTACCGTGTAGTAACCACAAACCTGATTTATCAGACTCCGGAGCTTCTCTCCCGTGAGTACTATATCAGCTGCGATATGAGTAAATATATTGCATATATCATTGATACTTTAAATCATGATTCTTCTATCAGCGATCTGTTGAATCCATACGATCGTATCAAGAATTATGTAAAGAAGTACAACGATGCAAAAAATGCGTAATTATTTCATGACAATCTCATAAAAAAACGCAGACGAAAAGCGTGTGAAAATTTTCTGGTTTTCACACGCTTTTGTTCTGCATTACAGCCCTGAACTATTTCTTTTCATCCTCGATGATATGCCCGTTGTCAAGATTCGGCTGTATAAACATTTCCCTTGCATATTCCATTAAAGTTTCAGAATATTCTGCTGTATGCTCGTTACGCTTCATAATCTGTGCCAGATGCACCCCATGTTCTACCCACGCTTTGCCGTCTGTAGCAGCGTTTAACATCATAGGCTGTAGATTATCCATCACACGCGCGAACTTTGCTTCTGACGTCTTCTGCGCCTCAAATTCAAGCCACAGATCATACAGCATCTTTCCCTGTTCTTCCGGAAGAAGACCATAAATCCGGTCGGCCGCTTTTTTCTCCCGGTCAGCCTGTGTCTTCTTTCCCTCCTCATCATAAGCATAAGTATCTCCGGCATCAATCTCCACCAGATCATGGATTAAAAGCATGCCGATTGTATGAAGCACATCAATCGGTTCATTCGCATACTCACTGAGCAGCATGGTCATGATCGCCATATGCCAGGCATGCTCCGCATCATTTTCCTTTCGTCTGCCATCCGATAAATAGGTTTGTCTCCCAATAAATTTTTCCCTGTCAATTTCCCGGATAAAAGCAAACTGCTGGTCTAAGCGCTTTTTTGTGTTTTCGTCCATATTGTTTTCCTCTTTTCTATTTCTAATTTCATGCTCACCTGATTTTGAAAAGGAAGTGACCTCCATGATGGCTCTGTCACTCCCTTCCAATAGTGTTATTATTTTGTTTTTATTCCTGCTCATCCAGTACGGATGTACAGTGCGGACATCTGGTTGCCCTGATATCAATTTCCGAATAACAGAATGGACATTTTTTTGTTGCCGGTTCCGGCTTTTCTTCCTCCACGCCTGCCAGTGTACTCAATCTCTCTGTTATCCGGTTGATCACTTTAAGCATAATAAAAATCACAAGTGCCGTGATCAGAAAATTGATTACTGCAGTAATAAAATTGCCATAATGCAGAACCGGTGCATTTTCTCCTGTTCCAAGCGTAACCGTAAGGTAAGAAAAGTCCGTGCCTCCGAAAATTCCCAGGATCGGAGTCAGGATATCTGCATTCAGGGATGTCACAATGGACGTAAATGCGCCGCCGACAATAACACCGACCGCCATATCCATCACATTTCCACGCAGAATAAACTTCTTGAACTCTCCAAAGAATTTGCTTTGCCTTTTCATTGGTAAAAAACCTCCTTATTTTTTCCCGAAGTGAAACAGTCCTTTCTTCTCATATGGCTCGCTGGAACTTCCTGTCATCTCATATCCGATCTCATGAATGGCTTTCTTTGCCCACGGAATATCAATCGGCTCTTCGCTGATGATAACCGTCTCCCCATCCCGTGCGGAAGATGTCACTTTCTTTATTTTAAAATTTTTGCGGATCACATCATTCATGTGGGATTCACACATTCCACACATCATGCCGTCAATTTTTAAGGTTGTTTTGATCATTATGTCTGCTCCTTTTGTATTATCTGAAAGATTTTTATTTTTGCACTTATGTTATACCCCTATAGGGTATTTGTCAAATATTCTCTGGTAAGGCGATAATTTTTCTCATCGCTTGTCATGCAATAAAAGTTATGATGGCATTTGGGGGATATATGCAATTTTTCTTGCTTTCTATATCCCTCTCTTTGTCCTCTCTGGGACATATATGATTTTTCTTTCCTTCTATGTCCCTGACTTTTCCCTCTCTGGGACATATGCAATCTTTCTTGTTTTCTATGTCCCATTACTTTTCAAAAACAGGACATAACGCTGAACTTTTTGTTCATATGTCCCGTTACCTTTCGAAGGTGGGACATTTCAATAAACTTTTTGTCTATATGTCCCCTTGGCTTTGGAAATGGGACATTTCAATAAATTTTTTGCTCATATGTCCCATAACTTTCAAAAATTATACTCAGAAACATCTTTTCTCTTATGCTATTTCGAATTTTCTGCATAAAAACATATAGCTTGTTTTTCTCTGGTTGTAACTCTGAGACCGTTTTATGTGTCCAAAAAACTTGACGGAAAACACTGTAACGGTGCACCTGATTTTATCATCGAAATTGTCTCTCCCGGAAACCCCGCCGATGATTAGATTCGTAAACTTTACTACTATAAAAATGCCGGTGTACGTGAGTACTGGATCGTTGATCCCCGCCGCCGGACAATTACTGTGAATTTTTTTGAACAAAATAATTTAAATATTCAATACTCATTTGATGCTACTATTAAAGTGAATATTTATGATGATCTGTATATTGATTTTTCTGAGATTGATGCGATGTTAAATTGATGAAAAATAAAAATTGTCCAGAGCAGTATATCTTTGTTGTATAATGCCATTATTGCCATCCCTCCAAAGAAACTGCCCGGGACAAATTCCATTGCTGTCTTTGTAACTATTGTTCCTGATCTGCCGTTAAAAATTTCTCCATAAATTGTGAGGGAGATAAAATTTCCGGCTTCTCAACATCTATATCCGAGAAATCTTTATCCCCGGTTACCAAAACATCAACATCTTCTATAATTGCAGTGTAGAGTACGGGATAGTCTTTTGCATCTCTGATATCAAAGAGTCCACTTTCTACCTTACTTGGAGTATAGACATATTCGAAACTCATCATCATAAGCAATTTGTTCGTTGCCATCTCCTTTCCCGGAAATTTTTGTTTAACTACACGTTTCAATTCATCTACAACATACGATGACAACACAAGCTGATGGTGTATAAATATATAATTCATCATTGCATCCATCTTTACACCGGGAAATAGCAATGCTGATATCAACACATTGGTATCAAGCATAATTCTCATTCACTTCACCACACTTTCTTCCCTAAGTTCTTTAATCATTGTCATTACATCATCATCATCTTTGAGTCCAAGTCTTTCTGCTTCTCCTGCAAATGCTCTCTGAGCTTCACGCAATGCATCCATAGAAGAATTCATCATATATATTCTTCCAGATTCTTCCACAAACAAGATTTTATCACCATTCTTAATCCCGAGTTTCTTTCGAATTTCAATAGGTATTGTCACCTGCCCTTTTGACGTCACTTTTGCCAGTTCCATATAAAAACCTCCTTTCGCGGTAATACATTCCTTACTTTTCTTACAATGTAATTATATCCAGTTTTTATGAATTTATCAATTTCAATTTTCTATATTCTGAAAGAAACTAAAAAATCCCATCTGCTTTCACAGATGAGATTTCCATTACAAATTTACTTCACCGACTCCTGTTTTTTCATTCCTGTCCAAAATAAAAATCATCAATCATTCCCCAGCCGTCTGCAGCATGATCAACATATATACCTATTTTCACATTTCCTTTTTTACATCTGATATTATCAATGGTGAGTTTCTTCCAATCCTGCCATCCATCCAATTCTACCATTCCAGAAACATACTTCTTTCCATCTGCTATAACATATAAATATATCTCTGCATCTGCTCCCACTTCATCTCCCTGTATATATACCGATGCTTTATATGTCTTGTTTTTGTTAAGTTTCTTTTTTGAAATTGTCTGTTCCAGTTTAAAATGATGTTTATATGTCGACCAGAAATGAAATGTATAGTTTCCGGAATGACAATCATCTTTTTTATTCCAGATTCCAACAGGATCTTCCGTATAATAATCCAACTTATCCATTCCAGTTCCTTTGTATTTCCATATGGAAAAGTCAGAACTTTCGAATCCTGGATTTTTCACTAAATTTTTTGAGGTTTTGGCATAAGTGCCATCTACATTAATTATTAATATAGATACGATTAACAGTATCGTAATTCCTATTTTCCTTTTCATTTTTCTCCTTTGCAAAGAATAGTGGAATCTGTTCCACATTGTACTACCATGCTCTTGCCTTTACCACATCTGAAAAACTGCTGTATTCTTTTGCACCATTATTCATTACATATGACCTTACTTTAAAATAACAGGTTTTCTTTTTTGAAAGTTTCTTATATGTGTAACTGTTTTTTGACGTATCTGCTATTTTTTTATATTTTCCGTTTCCAACTTTGCAATATACTTCAAAACCATTTATTGCATTTACTTTATCCCAATGCAATATAATTTTCTTACCTGTAATACTTCCAATTAAATTTTGAGGTTTATTCCCACTTTTTAAATATAATATTTTAAAGTGATATTTTTTTGCATAATTTTCAGCATTTTTCCCTTTGCTGCACTCGAAAACCAATGATTTGCTACAACCGTTAAATGGATTATAAAATTCCGAGTTTGGTACTGTTGTAGCTCCTTTTATCGTGATTTTTTTCAAGTCTTTACAATTATTAAACGCAAACGCTCCAATCTCCTTAACGTTTTTTGGAATAATTACCTCTGTTATATGTGCATATGCCGATTCTGGTGCTTCAAACAGAGACGCAGGAACAACTTCTACTTTATTACCAAAAATAACCTTTAATGAACTACTATATTTTCCTGCGTCAACAAACACATGCTCATCCATTGAACTTCGCATCATAAAAGCTTTACATTTTTTTGCATTAAAATTTATTTGTTTTAGATATTTACATCCCTTAAATGCATTAAGCCCTATATATTCTGTACCTTCTGGTATAGTAATTGATTGTAATTTCGTACAATTCCTAAAAGCTTCACTTTCAATACGTTCAATATTTTTTCCCCAAGTAACATTCTGTAAATCATAACAATTTGCAAACGCCCAATCTCCAATATTTTTTATGCTATCTGATAATACAATCTCTGTCACATGTGCATATTCAGATTCCCGTGCCTCAAACATGCCCTTCGGAACTTTTTCTACATTTGGTCCAAATGTAACTTTTAACGAATCACTAAACTTTCCAGCATTTAAAAAAACATTCATATACATCATATCTCGAAAATAATACACATTACAATCTTTAGCATCAAAATATATACTTGTAAGATATTTACAATTTGCAAATGCATTATATCCAATTTTTTCAATAGATTTTGGGATTGTCACATTTGTTATTGAACTATCTTCAAAAAGTTTTTCTCCTATCTCTGTTACAGGATATCCATCTATAAAACTTGGAATAATTATAGAAGATGCCGTCCCAAAATATTCTTTTAGCGTTGCCTCTCCTGAAGATATCGTATATCTCCATTCCCCACTATATTTTTCTTCTGCCTGTACCCGTATTTTCCCATTTGGAAAAAACATAACTATCATTGTCATAACAAGCAGCGCCATTACAGCCTTTTTTAAATAATCCTTCATAGACTTTTTCTCCTTTTTGATATCCTACAAACGGTTTCTTATATTTAATTGTAACATTCTTATCACGTCAATCAATATGTGCCCTTTATTGTGCCCTTATTTTTTAGTACCAAAGAACTATTCCATTAAAAAAGCCGGCAAAATTTAATTCGTCGACTTTTTCATATATACTGTATGATTAGATTGATTCAGATAAAAATCTATGTTTTAACAAATATAGATATCAATTGATCCGATTAATATGTTAATGAAACAATATATCCTTCACCTGATATTTTCAGTGTTGAACATGGCCAGTATTCTTTTAAATCATCATAGTGCATAGCGCTTATTTCTGTTTCTGATTGACTATTCCAATACATTTCACCTGTATCATCATTACGACTCTCATATTTTCCATAAGTTCTTATAAATTTATCAAACTCATCATTAGATAAATAATATTGTATCTGGTCAACTTTTTGATTATCTTTATTAAACCAAATGGACATTCCATAAGAAGCTATATTATTCTTAATTTTGGCATTTTTATAGTAATAAAAATAGATCTTAGTTTTATCTGTTCCAACCAAATTATACTCATATATTTGTTTTTCCTCGTTAAACACTTCATCATATATTGGCATATATTCTATGTAATCAGGTTTCACAGATGTTTTATAATTATTTTTTTCCATCTCAGCAACATCTTTTGTAGATGATTTGTTTGTATATTCACGAGCTAAGTCATTTAAATTTTCTGAAGAAGTCTCAATATTATTGTTATTCTGGATATTACTTATTTTATTTGATCCAATTCTTCTAACACTCCCCTGACTACCAGGATCAATAGTTTTATATACCCCAAATAAAATTACAATTGCCAAAAGACATCCCAATATTATCAGAATAAAAATTGATTTTATCCCTTGGGGTTTTATATTCATATTAGATTCTTTAAATGACTTTGTTTTTAAGCTTTGCCCATATTTATTCGGATTATTATGTTGTATAATATTCATCACTAACAAAATAATTCCTGTTACTATAAATAAAATACCAGCCCACTTATATAAAATTATTTGTATCTCATATTGTGTATATGGTCTTTCAAATGAATATCTACTATTTGTCGCAATTTCCCATTGCGCTGCCCCCAAAAGAGCAATACCTAAAATTAAATTAATAATACAAATAATCCACATAATTATCTTTTTCATTTTTATAATCCGCCTTTCTGCGAAAGGCACCAATGCGTCATGAAACTTGTTGGTCACTTTCGCTCTCTATTTTCTATTTCTGTTCCCTTCTGATATTATTTACCTATAAGACTGACACACTACAGAACACGTGGAAGTGAGCGGCGGGGCTGTATAGCGGTGCCCCCACATTTTTATTTGTTGTCGATCATCCGTTAAGGCATCAATGATTGGCGCACTTATAATTTTTCAAACAATTACCACCATTTCCAATTTAATCCATGATCTTTCTTCTTGCTTCCAAATTATTTTCTTTCCAAATGGTTTGTTGTTCCACACGTTTTCTAGCCAAAGAATTATATTTCTTAACTGAAATATTCTTTTCGTTCTTTTTACATGAAATTTTATTTGTTATATAGGACTCTTGATATTCCAAATACTTTGACAATTTTCCATTGGATTTCAATGCATAAGCTGTATCACCTTCTCCCATTAGCCCATATAGATAATGATTGTGCAAATGTTTTTTCGAACAAAAATAAACATATGCTGTCCCTCCGCTAATACAAGTACAGCTTATTGCTTTCTTATTTACCCTGCTTACCTTTTCCTTGCGTTGCTGCCTTTATCTGAACTGGTATCATCAATAATATTCCAACCAAAGCAACTATCATCATAACAATTTTACTTTTTCTTTTCATTATATTATCCTTCCTGTTAATCCTTAGTTTTCAACTTGTATATAGCTGCTTTCGACCCAATGTCTGCTCTTTTAAGCAACTTCTTATACACATTATATTTAGACTTCGGAACATACACACGAACATTCTTATTAACCTTTTTGAATGCTTCCGCTCCAATACTTCCACTTTTTAAATTCAAGGTATCAATAACAATGCTCTTAAGTGACTTACACCCATAGAATGCCATCTTATCAATCTTCTTGATTGAATGACAAATAATTACATTTTTTAATGTATCATTTTTATAAAAAGCTTTTGCTTCAATTGAAGTAACCTGATATACGACACCATCTATTACCATGCTATCCTTAATAACTGCAGTTTTGAAATTATCATCATACCATTCCGTGAGCTCTAATGTCGGAGTTCCACTCGTCTTGGTAATAGTGTAGATAGCCGTATCTGTCGTAATTTCATCACCAACCTCCACAGTCTTATCATCTTTTTGATCTAAATCACTATCTTTCCAATTTTCATCATCAGATAAAGATGACTTAGTCCACTTTGCGGTCAACGTCAGGTTGCTTTGAATTGCCATTCCTATGTATGCTTTCTCATTATTCTCCGTGTACCAGCCGTCAAAACTGTACCCTTCTTTCTCCACCTCCGGAAGCCGATTCAAATACGCTTCACCATATTCGGCCTCTAAAATATAATTTTGGGTAAGTTGTAATGAATCACCTGAATAATAACCCACACGTCCTGACGCACTCTCACATATCCATCGATTAAATGTCTGTTGCAACGTTAATGGACTTGGAGTTAAACTGGCACCATTTGAGTTAAATTTAACCGTAATATTTTTTATCGGTTTTTCAGAAGAAATTTGTACCGTTTTTCCTTTTTCACCAGTTTGTGTTGTTTGAGACATCAAGCCCCCCATTTGTTGCATAGACGATTGTACAAGATTCTTTTTTTACATTTTTTTCCTTTACCTGAATATCATAGGAAGCAGTCTTTGTAATTCCATTATCCGAATAACTAATAGTTATCGTCTGCTTGCCAAGCGATGTGGTGGTTCCACTAACTCTCCAATATTTTACCTGGCTTTTTGATCCATCCGAATAATTTGCAACTACCTTTATTCCGGCTGTATCAAGGCTGTCATTCAGATAATATTCCAATTTATCAGGTTTTACCGTAATAGTTATAGACTGTAATTGCTTCTTAACATTCGTATAATTATCCTTATAACTGTATCCACATTTCGTACATGTATGAAGTGTATAACCTTTTTTCGTTGTTGTCGGAAGTACAACCGTATCCTTATATGCATGTCCCGTTGCCTTAATTATACGAGTTTCTACTTTTCCACAATTTTTACAGGTTGCTTTTTCTGTTCCCGTTGTTGTACAGGTCGCTCTCTTAGTTACCACCCAATTTCCATAAATATGTGCTACCTCTTTTGGCGAATTTATTTTGAAATTAATTCTTTTCGTATCCGTATAATATCCATGTTTGTTATACACCGATACATACATGCTATAATTTCCAACCCCTAATTCTTTTGTTGAAAATGTATAGGCAGCTGGAATTTCCTTTGTTACTACCCGTCCTACTCCATCTTTGTCAATTCCAATGACTAATTTATTGTAATAAGATGCCTTAACATTAACTAATGCATTCTCACCTAATTCATATGATGCTTTGGATAATGTAAAACTCTCATATTGTGGCTTCTTAATTGAAAACCGCAAAGTATTTGTATCCACATAGCCTTGTGAATTTGCCACCGTAACATAAATATTATAATTTCCAACTCCCAAATCTTTTGACGAAAAAACATAATGTGAAGTAATCTCTTTTGTTACTACTCGTCCTACTCCATCTTTATTTATCCCCACTGTTAAATGATCATAATTAGCAGATTCCACATTAACCTCAATATTGTCGCCTAAACAATATTCTGTATATGATGTATTCTTTTTTGACAGCCAAAAATTTGAGTACGTTGGCTTGGATTGAATCTTAAACCATAATGTATTTGTATCCACATAGCCCTGCGAATTACTAACAGTTATATATACACTATAATTTCCCACCCCTAATTCTTTTGCAGGAAATACATAATGTGAACTAATTTCTTTTGTAACAACCCTGCCAACACCATCTTTATCAATTCCAATTGTCAAATGATCATAATTTGATGCTTCTATATTAACTTCAACATTATCGTTTAATCCATATTCTGTATATGATGTATTTTTTCTTGATAACCAAAAATTTGAGTAGGACGGTTTTCCTGATTTAAAATTTGGTCGCACATAGATCTTGGAAATTCCGGTAGAATGCTTGTACCCCAGGCTTCCATAATGCGAATAACTTCTGTCATATGCAACCCTATTATTATAATTGCCATCTATTGAAGTTGAAGAATCAATCATAATACCAATATGGCACCATTGATTTGCAGTTCCACTACAACTATTACAATAAAAAAATACAATATCTCCCGCCTGCGGTGAACTCACTCTTTGACCACCATGAGCTATCATATAATCATACTGTGCTTTGCAGCTTGCTGTCTTTCCAATACCAGAAATACCTGCCTGATTTCCACACCATGAAACAAAAGATGCACACCATGCATAATTATAACTTCCGCCAATTGGTCCAGTATACTGTGTATACTTACTGTATCCATTTCCAATTTCTCCTTTAGCAACAGAAACTAATTCGCTTGCGGTATTACCGGCATAAACTGTTTCTATGTACATATTACAAGTAATAAAACTAATCACCATACAAAATACTACAGAATAACTCCATAATCGTTTCTTCATACAACTATCCTCCTCTTTCTTAATTTTCGAAAACGTAAGTGATATCTTATAAATATTGTCTCTTCCTTTACTTTTTATTTTATCAGTTCACATCATCATTTCAATATGTGCCCTCCATTGCGCCTTTTATTTTTAGTACCTATGCACTAAAAAAGATACCTGCCAGACGACACATGTCTTTTATCTTCTAACCTTCTATTTCTCTTTCTATCTGTTCCACCAGTTCCTCCCATTTTGTTATAGTTTCCTCAATCGAATATACATATTGGGACTGTACCAGATTATCAAAATAACTGGCAAACATTTCACTGATACCCGGTTCATCAATTGAAATAAAACCAAATGGGAATTCGTCAGATGTTGAGCAGAAAGCAACCTTATTTTGACCAAAGACATCAATTCCAAAAGAACTGTTTATTTTAAATTTATCCTCATTGATCATATAATACTGCCGTGTATGCGCCAGAAGGTTTCTATGGAAATTTTCAAGCATTTCCTTTCGAAGTTCCATGGACTCCGCATAAAAATAATGATCAAACACTCCCGGCAAATGCCCAGTTTTCATAAAATGCCTTACCTCTTCCATTCCAAAAATATTAATGTACTGGTTTTCTTTTACTTTTGGCATATCAAAAAATGCTGTGGCATATGTTCCAATCTGCGGATCTGCAATCAACTGCTTTTTTATTTCATCGGGGATCATAAGTGCCAGACATGGAAATCCCTCGTAAGTTACATGTGTTTCATCATGATCAAGCAATGCACGGTATTTCCGAACCCCTTCACCGGAATACCCCTGATAACTGAACAGCGGACGATATGCACTCAGCATACGCCTGACTTCCTGCCTGTATGCCTTTGCAATCATTTCATCGGAAAGGACAATCATTTGATAATCCTGTTCCGAACACAAAATTACATGTCTGCGTGTAATAATGTAATGTCCCCATAAATGCAATTTCTGATCTTCGCTGTTTTCACTGATATAAGCATAACGGATATCATAGGTATTATGTGTTGTAAATGCATATGGAAGTACCTGATGCAGCATCTGAATATTTTCCAGCATCCCGTCTTTTACATGTTCTGTCTGCTTTAAATTCACAAGTTGATGGCAAGTTAATTTTTCCGACTTATTTCCCTCACTTTGCCTCAATTGACATAACACCAGTTTACTTGCCCATGAAACATCCATATAAATTTCGGCTTGATCCGGATCTTCCAGTTCCTGTTCCATGACGCACATAATTGCTTTTAAACAATCCATTTCCGAATCGCATTTCTGCACAATTTGGGCATTAAAACTTTTCAAGCTTACTTCATCAAAACGAATATGCCAGGAACTTTTTTCATTTTTTCTGAGCTGGTAAATATCAAGAATAATCTGCTGAATTTCATCCCATGCTTTTACTGTACTGTGTCCCAGCTTTTCAATCTTATAGAGACGAACCAGTTCCTCTTCCTGATTACTGGATATTTTTATGTACTGGCATATTTCCCTAATATAATCCAAAGACGGAAGTCTCTGTCCTTTTGCCGTCTTCTGCAATGTTGTTCTGTCTAAAGATGCTTCTTTTGCAAGCTGGTACACATTTGATCCGCTTTTTACAATATACTCTGATAACTTGTCACTAAACTCCGACATTCCTGCCTCCATTTTTCTTTTGTAACGCTTTTATTTTATCAATATTTATAAGCATTTCAATATGTGCCTTATATTGTGCCTTCCAAATATTTTAGACCAAAATGGTCTAAACAGCAATAGACCATTTTGGTCTCACATATACTATTAGCATGGGGGAGGTGACAAATATTTGATATATAAACGCATTCGCGATTTACGGGAAGACAAAGACTTAACACAGACAGAGATTGCCAGAATCTTAAATATTACACAACGAACCTACTCCAGATATGAAAATGACGAGCGACAAATTCCAACGGAAATTCTCTCTTCTCTGGCAGATTTTCATCACACAAGCGTGGATTATCTGATCGGACGAACTGACCAACGGAAACCTTATCCGCTCTCCAAATCACATATTTCATAAATTTAAAAAATCCGCATCGGCAAAACCGGTGCGGATTCTCACTTTTTAGTATAAAAAACCCCATCTGCTTTCGCAGATGGGGTTTCTCATTGACAAATTTTAAACTAACTCAAGTAATACTTCCAGAGCGCCGTCACCTTTACGCTGACCAATCTTTACGATTCTTGTGTAACCACCGTTACGGTCTGCATACTTTGGTGCGATCTCATCAAATAACTTTGCAACAAGGTCAACTTCCTTTGCACCCTTCTTGCTTCCGTCATTTGTCTTTACTGTGTAAAGAACTTTAAGCATTTCTCTTCTTGCATGAAGACGGGAAGGCTGATCCTTCTTAATCTTCTTCTCTACTTCGTCATAAACAGTAACTTTCTTACCATCAACAACTTCTTTTACTCTCTTGCCGTCTGCATCTTTACGAGCAACCTTAGCAGTAACAGTAACTTCGTCAAAGTTGTCTTTCTCACGAACAGCAGCAGCGATCAGGCCTTCTGCAACCTTACGGATTTCCTTAGCCTTTGCTTCTGTTGTTACGATCTTACCATTAGCGATCAGAGCAGTAACCTGACCTCTGATTAAAGCCTTTCTCTGGCTGGATGTTCTGCTTAACTTACGATACTTTGCCATTTTAATTTTCCTCCATTTGTGGGGTATCCTGCCATACTCTTTGGATTTACTGGCAGAACCCATTCTTAATTCTGTGGCATTTCAAACCACAAGCCATAAATGTTCTATGACGTTGTCACACTCATCGGGATTACTGACACCGCCAGTTTCTATTATTCTTCACCCTGATTTAACTGTAAACCTAACTCTTTGAGTTTTGCAAGTACTTCTTCAAGAGACTTGCGGCCAAGGTTACGAACCTTCATCATATCTTCCGGAGTACGGTTGATAAGCTCTGCAACGGTATTGATACCGGCTCTCTTCAGACAGTTGTAAGAACGAACAGATAATTCCAGTTCATCGATGTTCATCTCAAGAACCTTCTCCTGTGTATCGTTCTCTTTCTCAACCATGATCTCTGCCTGCTGTGCAGCATCTGACAGATCAATGAAGAGATTTAAATGCTCACTCAATACCTTCGCAGCAAGGCTGACTGCCTCATCTGGCTCTAAAGTTCCATTGGTATATACATCCAATGTAAGCTTATCATAATCAGTAACCTGACCTACACGAGTATTCTCAATCGTTACATTTACACGATCTACCGGTGTATAGATAGAATCAATTGCGATCACACCAATTGGTGTATCCTCGGTCTTATTCTTATCTGCGCTGACATATCCTCTGCCCTTTGTAATGGTAAGTTCCATATAGAGCTTGCAGTCTGCACCACCGTTTAAATGTGCGATTTCCAATTCAGGATTCATGATTTCGATATCCGAATCGACCTGGATATCTGCAGCTGTAACAACGCCTTCCCCTTCGAATTCAATGTAAGCAACTTTTGGTTCATTTGTAGAACTGTTATTGCGGATAGCGAGGTTCTTGATGTTCATAATAATTTCAGTAACATCTTCCTTAACGCCCGGGATTGAACTGAATTCATGGAGAACTCCGTCAATCTTCACCTGGCTCACAGCAGCTCCCGGTAAAGAAGAAAGCATAATTCTTCTTAAAGAGTTGCCAAGTGTAGTACCATATCCTCTTTCCAAAGGCTCTACAACAAATTTGCCATATGTCTTGTCTTCTGAAATTTCAGCGATCTCAATTTTTGGTTTTTCAAAATCGAACACTACAAAGTCCCTCCTTCTCGGGTTTACGATGCGTTAAACTAATTACTTAGAATATAACTCGACGATAAGCATCTCGTTTACTGGAACGTCGATCTGCTCACGGGATGGTAACTCTTTTACAGTTCCCTGCAGCTTCTCTGCGTCGATATCTAACCATTCTGGAACGATTCTTCCACCAGCAACCTCAACGATGTCTTTCATACGCTGAATGTTCTTCTTGCTTTCCTTAATCTCAACAACATCGCCAGCCTTAACCAGGTAAGAAGGAATGTTTACAACCTTACCGTTTACGGTTACGAACTTGTGGTCAACGATCTGTCTTGCTTCCTTACGGGTTCTTGCGAATCCAAGACGGAATACTACGTTGTCAAGTCTTGACTCAAGGATTGTCATCAGGTTTGGACCTGTTAATCCTCTCATCTTATCTGCTCTCTTATAGTAATTACGGAAAGGCTTCTCTAATACACCATAGATGAATTTAGCCTTCTGCTTTTCTCTTAACTGAAGTCCGTACTCAGATACCTTACGGTTTCCTCTCTGAAGATTTCTCTTTGACTTCTTATCATATCCTAAATAACTTGGCTCTAAACCAAGGGATCTACATCTTTTCAGTACAGGTACTTTATTCACTGCCATCTTAATCGATACCTCCTAATTAAACTCTTCTACGCTTTGGTGGACGGCATCCGTTATGTGGTACTGGAGTAACATCCTTGATGGAAACTACTTCAAGACCGCATGCGGAAAGGGCACGGATAGCAGCCTCACGTCCTGAGCCTGGTCCCTTAACCATAACATCAACTGTCTTCAAACCATGAATTAAAGCTGCCTTTGTAGCAGTTTCTGCTGCCATCTGTGCAGCATATGGAGTAGATTTCTTTGAACCTCTAAATCCAAGACCACCAGCACTAGCCCATGATAAAGCGTTACCTTCAGTATCAGTAATTGTCACGATTGTGTTATTGAAAGATGCCTGAATGTGTGCCTGTCCGCGTTCAACGTTTTTCTTTACGCGCTTTTTTGTTGTTTTCTTTGCAACGTTCTTAGCCATATCTAAACTAACCTACTTTCTCTGATTAAACTTATTTCTTCTTATTTGCTACAGTTCTCTTAGGACCTTTTCTTGTTCTTGCGTTTGTCTTGGTCTTCTGACCACGAACTGGCAGTCCTTTTCTGTGACGGATTCCACGATAGCATCCGATCTCCTGAAGTCTCTTAATATTAAGAGCGATCTCTCTTCTTAAATCACCTTCTACAGTCTGTGTCTCATCGATGACTGCACTGATTCTCTTAACCTCATCGTCAGTAAGATCTCTAACACGTGTGCTAGGATCTACGTTTGCTGCTTCAAGGATACGGTCAGCACTTGCTCTACCGATTCCGTAGATGTAAGTCAGACCGATTTCTACACGTTTTTCTCTTGGTAAATCTACACCTGCAATACGAGCCATGTGTGTTTACACCTCCATAAAATTTTTAAGATTATTTAGTAGTCATAAATACACCTGCAACCGCGTATTTTCCCGAACCCTATCCGTATACAGCTACGGTTGCACGTCCTGAAATGTGTGCATACAAATAGGATTTCCATATTCGCATATTTGTCCCATGCCACTCGGTATTATAGCAAAAAAGACCAGACTATGCCTCTGTTTATTATGAACAGCGCAAATTCACTGCGCTGCAGCCGCACATAATGATTTCATCGCAAATGCGATGCTGCTTTCGCCAGTCTGTTAAAAACTGACCATAGCGCACAAATAACAGGGTTCTTCTGTTAAGAAGTAATTAACCCTGTCTCTGTTTGTGCTTCGGATTCTCACAGATAATTCTGATGCTTCCTTTTCTCTTGATGACTTTGCATTTCTCGCAAATAGGCTTAACTGATGATCTTACCTTCACAGCAAATCCTCCTTTCTCTATAAAAGCCCTGTTTCTGCGGTTTTCCACATTTTTCAGGTACTTTCCAAAAAGTGTCCGAATAATATTATACACAGACACCTTGTGGAAGTCAACATATTTTTTATTTATCTCTCCAGATGATTCTTCCCTTTGTCAGGTCATATGGGGACATTTCAATTGTTACTTTATCTCCCGGCAGGATACGGATAAAATTCATACGAAGTTTTCCGCTGATCGTTGCCAGAATCTGGTGACCATTCTCAAGTTCTACTTTGAAAAAAGCGTTTGGCAGTTTTTCTACTACTACGCCTTCTACTTCAATAACATCTGCTTTTGACATAACTTTCTTTCCTCCTGTATCAACTCTTTTCAATTTTCCTGTTGTTAAAAGAGATTTAAAAATCCGGCTTTCTTTTCCTCTTCTGTCAGAGAAAGGATCTCCGGTTTTCCATCTGTAATAAGTATCGTATTCTCATAGTGAGCGGATAATGAATTGTCTTCCGTAACAACGGTCCACTCATCATCCATCCAGAGTACATCTTTGGTTCCCACATTAATCATCGGCTCCACGGCAAGTGTCATTCCCGGTTTCAGTTTAATTCCTCTGCGAAACCGTGACTGTCTGAAATTCGGGATCTCCGGTTCTTCATGCAAATGGCTGCCAATTCCATGTCCACAAAGATCCTCGACCACTCCATATCCAAACTGATTTGCATAGTCACCAATTGCTGCGGAAATATCATAAAGATGATTTCCAGCCACTGCTTTTTTCATTCCTTCGATAAAGGACTGTCTGGTCCGTTCGATCAGAAGCTTTGCCTCCTCACTCACTTCTCCGACTGCAACGGTTCTCGCCGCATCTGAATGATAGCCTTCATAAATAACTCCTGCATCCAGACTGACAATATCTCCTTCTTTGATGATCCTTTCGTCTGTCGGAATCCCATGCACCACTTCTTCGTTTACCGAAACACAAATGGACGCCGGATATCCGCAATAATTTTTAAATGAAGGAATACATCCATATCCGCGGATCATCTCTTCCCCCAACCGGTCAATGTCCAGAGTAGACATCCCAGGTTTGATTTCTCTTGCAAGATTCTGATGCACGGCAGCGAGGATTTCCCCCGCGCGGCGCATTTTTTCAATCTCTTCAGCAGATTTGATCGTTACTTTCATCTTATTCACCTAAGATTGCAACAATATCGGTAAACACTTCATCCATTGGCTTGGTTCCGTCAACGGATTTCAGGATTCCCTGTGCCTTGTAATAATCGATCAGTGGCTGTGTCTGTTCATGATATACAGACAGACGCTTCTGTACAGTTTCCGGCTTGTCATCATCCCGAAGTACGGTTTCCGCTCCACAGGCATCACACTTACCTTCCACCTTTGTCGGATTAAATACGATATGATATGTTGCCCCGCAATTTAAGCAGGCGCGTCTTCCACCCATACGTTTTACAATATTCTCATCCGGAACATCAACATCAATTGCATAATCCATCGTCTGGCTGATTTTCTTTAATGCTGCATCTAAAGCTTCCGCCTGTGGAATTGTTCTTGGAAATCCGTCCAGAACAAATCCGTTTTTGCAGTCATCCTGCTGGATACGATCCATAACCAGATCACAGGTCAGTTCATCCGGCACAAGTGCACCCTGATCCATATATGTTTTTGCTTTTTTTCCTAACTCTGTACCATTTTTGATATTTGCACGGAAAATATCACCGGTGGAAATATGAGGAATCTGGTATTTTGCAGCAATCTGCTTTGCCTGTGTTCCTTTTCCTGCCCCCGGAGCCCCTAACATAATAATCTTCATATCATTTCTCCATTTCTGTTATTAAACACGATATATTTTTATATAGAAGAATTGCTCCCCGTATCATAAGGGAAATGGAGATACCGGAATCCAGTATCTCCAAAATATAATTAGTCGTTCAAAAATCCCTTGTAATAGCGAACTCTCATCTGTGACTCAACCTGCTTAATTGTCTCAATAACAACACCGACAATAATGATGATTGATGTACCACCGAAAGAAACATCTGCCTTAAATACACCGTTGAAGAAAATTGGAATAAATGCAACGATGGACAGACCAACTGCTCCGATGAATACAATGTAGTTGAGTATCTGATTTAAATAATCACTGGTAGGCTTTCCAGGACGGATACCCGGAATAAAACCACCGGCTTTCTTCATATTGTTTGCAATCTCCAAAGGATTGAATGTAATCTGTGTATAGAAATATGCAAACGCGATAATTAACAGAATATAAACCACAAGTCCGATACTGTAGATCGGCTCTTCCGGATTGCACCAGTTAGACTGGGACATTCCCTTTAAGATCTTGCTTCCGATACCTGTTCCATTACCTTTTCCAAGAATCGCTGCGATAATCACTGGTGTCTGTAACAGTGACTGTGCAAAGATGACAGGGATTACACCGCCGGTATTGACCTTAAGCGGAATGTGTGTGGACTGACCACCCACCTGTTTTCTTCCCTGCAGTTTCTTGGAATACTGAACTGGGATTCTACGCTCTGCATCCTGAAGTACTACTACGAATACTACCATTGCAACGATGATTGCAATAATGATCAGGCCTGCCACGATTCCCTTTGGAATGGATTTGTTCGCAATGAACTGACTCCAAAGAGTTCCCATATCTTCCGGCATACGTGAAATGATGTTGATAACCAATACAATGGAAATACCATTTCCGATACCTTTCTCTGTGATGCGCTCACCAATCCACATAAGAACTGCAGATCCTGCCGTAAGTCCTGTAATAACCTCAATAACGGCTAAAGGTCCCTGGCCGGTGAGATATCCACCACGGTAAAAACCGATTGTCATTGCTATAGACTGAATCAATGCAAGAACGATGGTCACATAACGGGTAAGTGCAACCATCTTCTTTCTTCCCTCTTCTCCGTCACGCTGAATTTCTTCAAGCTTCGGAATCGCAATGGTAAGCAGCTGAATAATGATGGATGAAGTAATGTACGGTGTAATATTCAGTGCGAATACAGACATATTCAGGAAAGAACCACCTGTAATCGCATTGAAAAATCCAAGTCCGTCTGCAGACTGGCTTGCCCACCACTGTTTAAACACTTCCCCATCAACACCCGGAGCCGGAAGTTCACTTCCGATCCGGATGATGATCAGCATCAAAAAAGTAAAAAGAATTCGATCTCGAATGTCCTTTACTTTAAATGCATTACGCAGTGTCTTAAACATTAGATCACCTCAGCTTTTCCACCAAGAGCTTCAATCTTCTCCTTGGCACTAGCACTGAAAGCGTTAGCCTGGACTGTAAGCTTCTTAGTAAATTCTCCATTTCCAAGAATCTTTACGCCGTCTCTTGGGTTCTTAACGATACCTGCTTCGATCAGTGTATCTACTGATACTACAGTGTCATTATCGAATTTCTCAAGAGCTGAAAGATTAATTCCGATGATTTCCTTAGAGTTTCTGCACTTGAAACCTCTCTTTGGTAATCTTCTGTATAATGGCATCTGGCCACCTTCGAACCCTGGTCTTGGTGCTCCAGAACGAGCCTTCTGACCCTTATGGCCCTTACCAGCAGTCTTGCCATTTCCTGAACCGTGTCCACGACCTCTTCTGAAGTTATCGCTGTGTACGGAGCCTTCTGCTGCTTTTAAACTAGATAAATCCATTTTGGCACCTCCTTATTTTATTCTATGCTTCTTCTACGTTAACGTATGGTGCAACCTTGCGAAGCGCGCCCTGTGTAGCTGCGTTGTTTGGTAACTCTACAGTCTTGTGTAACTTAGTTAATCCAAGAGCTTCGATTGTCTTCTTGTTCTTCGGAACAGCACCGATTGTTGACTTAATAAGTGTAACTTTTACTTTATCTGCCATGACTTAGTCGCTCCTCCTTAACCTAAGATTTCTTCTACAGATTTACCGCGAAGTCTTGCAACTTCTTCCGGGCTTCTTAACTGAGAAAGTGCCTCGATAGTAGCAAGTACAACGTTCTGCTTATTATTTGATCCTAATGATTTTGTACGGATATTTGTGATACCTGCAAGCTCACATACGGAACGAGCCGGACCACCTGCGATGATACCAGTACCTTCAGGAGACTTCTTTAATAATACGGAAGCACCTGTGTATTTTCCTGTTACATCATGTGTAATAGAGTTATTCTCGTCTAATTTAACACTGATGAGGCTCTTAATTGCATCTTCTTTTCCTTTGCGGATTGCTTCAGGAATTTCAGCAGCCTTTCCAAGACCTGCACCAACATGACCATTCTTGTCACCAACAACAACGAGAGCTGTGAAGCGCATGTTACGTCCACCCTTAACGACCTTTGTTACACGCTTGATGTCAACAACCTGGTCAACTAATTCTAATTGACTCGCATCAATGATTTCACGTTTCATGTTTGTCTCCTCCTAAAACTCTAAACCAGCTTCTCTTGCTGCTTCAGCTAATGCCTTTACCTTGCCTGCGTAAATAAAACCGCCTCGATCGAAGACAACTGTGGTAATACCCTTATCTAATGCTTTCTTTGCAATAACAGTACCAAGTTTTGCTGCTGCATCAACGTTATTAGTCTTCTCAAGCTCTGCCTTTAAATCTTTATCCAGAGTTGAAGCAGAAACAAGTGTATTTCCAACTGTATCATCAATAATCTGAGCATACATATGGTTATTACTTCTGAATACAGCTAAACGAGGACGCTCTGCTGTACCTGCAAGATGATTACGCATTCTGCTATGCTTCTTTTCACGAACTTCTGTTCTTGACTTTTTACTAACCATTTCTTGTCCACTCCTTTAATTATTTCTTACCAGTCTTACCAACTTTACGTCTAATAACTTCATCAGCATACTTGATACCCTTGCCCTTATATGGCTCAGGTCTTCTCTTATCTCTGATTTCAGCTGCGTACTGGCCAACTTTTTCTTTGTCAATACCTTTAACGATAATCTTGTTATCTTCAACAACTGCCTCAAGTCCTTCCGGATCTTCCATCTCAACCGGATGAGAATATCCAAGGTGAAGTGTTAACTTCTTTCCGGACTTCTGTGCTCTATAACCTACACCGTTTACCTCAAGGGTCTTGGTGTAACCATCAGTTACACCAACAACCATGTTGTTTATCAGTGTTCTTGTTAATCCGTGTAAGGATTTCATTTTCTTTAAATCGTTTGGTCTTGTAACTACGACTTCAGAGCCCTCAACCTTAATATCCATCTCTGATGGAAGAGTTCTCTCCAAAGTACCCTTTGGACCTTTTACAGTCACATGATTATTTTCTGCGATCTCAACTGTTACTCCAGCTGGAATTGCGATTGGCATTCTTCCTATACGTGACATGCCCGTACCTCCTGTATTTATTGGATGTTAATAGTTTCTATCTGGTTTTGACTACCATACAAATGCTAATACTTCGCCACCAACCTGAAGCTTTCTTGCTTCCTTGTCGGTAACGATTCCCTGGTTCGTAGAAAGGATTGCGATTCCTAATCCACCAAGTACACTCGGGATTTCATCCTTGCCAGCGTATACACGTAAACCTGGCTTGGAAATTCTCTTAATTCCTGTAATGATCTTCTCATTCTTATCAGCGCCATACTTCAATGTGACACGGATTGTCTTGAAGTTACCATCCTCGATGATGTCATACTTCTCGATGAAACCTTCATCAACAAGGATGCCAGCGATAGCAACTTTGATCTTAGAAGCTGGAATATCTACTGTATCATGTTTTGCAGTATTTGCATTACGGATTCTTGTAAGCATATCTGCAATTGGATCACTTGTCATCATCATGACATTTTTCCTCCTTTTGGACTACAACTTTTCTCTTAAAGGTTTACCAGGATGCCTTCTTAACGCCTGGAATCTGACCTTTATATGCTAACTCACGGAAACATACTCTACAGATTCCGTATTTTCTTAAAACTGAATGTGGACGTCCACAAATTCTGCAACGTGTATATTCTCTGGTAGAGAATTTTGGTTTACGCTGCTGTTTAATTTTCATACTTGTCTTAGCCATTAAAAATTCCCTCCTGATTATTTAGCAAATGGCATGTTAAACAGAGTTAATAACTCACGTGCCTCTTCATCTGTCTTTGCAGTTGTAACGAAGATGATATCCATACCACGAACTTTATCTACCTTATCGTACTCGATCTCTGGGAAGATAATCTGCTCTTTGATACCAAGTGCGTAGTTTCCACGTCCGTCAAATGCGTTCGGATTAACGCCACGGAAGTCACGTACACGAGGTAATGCTAAGTTGATCAGACGATCAGCGAACTCATACATCTTCTCGCCACGTAAGGTAACCTTACATCCGATCGGCATGTTCTCTCTGATCTTGAAGTTTGCGATCGCGTTCTTAGCCTTTGTTGTAACAGCCTTCTGACCGGTGATAGCCTCCATGTCCTTTACAGCTGCCTCAAGAAGCTTTGCGTTCTCCTTAGCCTCACCAACACCCATGTTAACTACGATCTTGTCAAGCTTTGGAACCTCCATTGTATTCTTGTATCCGAACTTTTTGATCATTGCGTCTTTGATCTCATTTTCGTACTGCTCTTTAAGTCTACTCAATGTTTTGTCCTCCTCTCTTCAATTAATCGATAACATCGCCTGTTGATTTCGCATAACGTACTTTCTTGTCTCCGTCCATCTTGAAACCTACACGGGTAGCTTTTCCTTTGTGAAGGAACATTACGTTTGATGCATCAATAGGTCCTTCCTGATGAAGGATTCCGCCCTGCTGGTTTGCCATGCTTGGCTTTGCATGCTTGGTAACCATGTTAACGCCTTCAACGAGGAGTGTGTTGTCTTTTTTATTTACGGCAATAACCTTGCCCTCTTTGTCTTTATCTCTGCCAGCGATAACTTTTACCATATCGCCTTTTTTGATCTTCATACTTGCCATCTTCGTTCCTCCTATAATACTTCTGGAGCCAGAGAAACAATTTTCATGAACTGTTTCTCACGAAGCTCACGAGCTACTGGTCCAAAGATACGAGTTCCTCTCGGAGTTTTGTCGTCCTTGATAATAACTGCTGCGTTCTCATCAAACTTAATATAGGAACCATCTTTACGACGGGCACCCTTTACTGAACGAACAACTACGGCTTTTACAACATCGCCCTTTTTAACAACACCGCCTGGTGTTGCATCTTTAACAGTAGCAACGATCACATCGCCGATGTTCGCATATCTTCTGGTAGATCCACCCATTACGCGGATAACAAGTAACTCTTTTGCGCCAGTATTGTCCGCAACTTTGAGTCTGCTTTCCTGCTGTACCATGCTTGTAGCCTCCTTTTATTATTTTGCTCTTTCCATGATTTCTACAAGTCTCCATCTCTTATCTTTAGATAATGGTCTTGTTTCCATAACTCTGACGGTATCGCCGATCTTAGCATCGTTGTTCTCGTCATGAGCCTTTAACTTATAAGTCTTTTTAACGATCTTGTTGTACAGTGGATGTCTCTCGTTGTTCTTTACAGCTACAACGATTGTCTTATCCATCTTATCGCTTACAACAACACCTACACGTGTTTTTCTAAGATTTCTTTCTTCCACGACCGAAGTCTCCTTTCTGAGAATTGGATTTATTCAGCAACGCTAGCTTTCTCGGTGATAACAGTCTGAATTCTAGCAATATTCTTGCGAACTTCTTTAATTCTGGCTGTATTATCTAACTGATTGGTTGCATTCTGGAATCTCAAATTGAAAAGTTCCTTTTTTGCATCAACTAACTGTGACTGTAAATCTGCAACAGTAAGTGACTTTAATTCTTCTAAATATGCACTAGTTTTCATTTGACTCACCGCCTTCTAAATCTGCACGTGAAACTACTTTACATTTGCAAGGTAATTTATGTGTAGCAAGACGTAAAGCTTCTTTCGCTACGTCTTCCGGAACACCGGAGATTTCAAATAATACTCTACCTGGTTTAACTACAGCTACCCAATACTCAAGGGCACCCTTTCCTTTACCCATTCGAACACCCATAGGCTTATGAGTTACAGGCTTCTCTGGGAAGATCTTGATCCAGACTTTACCACCACGCTTGATATATCTTGTCATAGCAACACGGGCTGCCTCGATCTGATTTGCCTTAATCCAGCAAGGCTCTAATGATACGATACCATACTCACCGTATGTGATCTTGTTTCCTCTGGTTGCTTTACCAGCCATGGAACCACGGAACTGTTTACGATGTTTTACTCTCTTTGGCATTAACATAATTACTGAGCTCCTCCTTCCTTATTAGCCTTTGTAGGAAGCACTTCGCCACGGTAGATCCAAACCTTAACGCCTACTTTACCGTAAGTGGTATCTGCCTCTGCGAATCCATAATCGATATCTGCACGAAGTGTCTGAAGCGGAATCGTTCCTTCAGAGTAGAACTCTGTACGGGCCATATCAGCTCCACCAAGACGTCCTGAGCAGGAAGTCTTAATTCCCTTTGCACCGGTCTTCATTGCACGGCCCATGCAGGACTTCATTGCTCTACGGAAAGAAACACGGTTCTCAAGCTGTAAAGCGATGTTCTCAGCTACTAACTGAGCGTCACGATCTGGTCTCTTTACTTCTTTGATATCTACAACTAACTTCTTATCTGTAAGTTTCTGAACTTCTGCCTTGATCTTTTCGATCTCAGCGCCGCCCTTACCAATTACAACACCTGGCTTAGCTGTGTAAATGATAACCTTCACACGATCTGATGCTCTTTCGATCTCAATCTTAGAAACACCAGCTGCGTATAATTTTTTCTTCAGAAATGTTCTGATATTGTAATCTTCTACTAAGTAATCAGCGAAATCTCCATCTGCATACCATTTAGAATCCCAATCTTTGATAACGCCGACTCTTAATCCATGAGGATTAACCTTCTGTCCCATGATTGCCTCCTATCTTTCATCGAGCACGATTGTAATGTGGCTCATTCTCTTTTCGATTCTATAAGCTCTACCCTGTGCACGAGGATGAATTCTCTTCATTGTTGGTCCCTTATTTGCGTAGCACTCTGCTACATAAAGGTTTTCTGCCTTCATTCCGTTATTGTTCTCAGCGTTAGCGATTGCTGACTTTAATAACTTCTCTACAACGCTTGAAGCGTATCTTGGGTTGTAGGATACGATTGCAAGTGCAGTCGCAACATCCTTACCACGAATTGCATCTAATACGAAGCAAGCCTTCTGTACTGACACTCTAGCATAAGATAACTTAGCTGAAGGTCTTGTGTCCTTTACTTCGTTTCTCTCTCTCTTGATCTGGGATCTATGTCCTTTTGCCATGGATGAAACCTCCTTCCACTAAATATTATTTTATCTCACGCCTGATTTCTTTTCGTCTTTTCCATGTCCTCTGTAAGTTCTTGTTGCAACGAACTCACCGAGCTTATGTCCAACCATGTCCTCTGTAACATATACCGGAACATGCTTTCTTCCGTCATGAACAGCGATTGTGTGTCCAACGAAAGATGGGAAAATAGTAGAACGACGGGACCAGGTCTTAATTACGGACTTGTCTCCGGAAGCGTTCATAGCATCTACTTTTTTGAGTAAGCTCTCATCAGCAAATGGTCCTTTTTTAAGTGAACGTGCCATTTCATAAACCTCCTAATTATTTGATAGCTCTACCGTCTCTTCTTCTTACGATAAGCTTGTTAGACTGCTTGTTCTTCTTTCTGGTCTTTAAACCAAGTGCAGGCTTGCCCCATGGAGTACATGGTCCTGGACGACCTACCGGAGCCTTACCTTCACCACCACCGTGTGGATGGTCATTAGGGTTCATAACAGAACCACGAACTGTTGGGCGGATACCCATGTGACGCTTACGTCCAGCCTTACCAATATTTACGAGGTTGTGGTCACCGTTTCCGATAACACCGATTGTTGCTCTACACTGAATTGGAACCATTCTCATCTCGCCTGAAGGAAGACGAAGTGTTGCATACTTTCCTTCCTTAGCCATCAGCTGTGCGCTGAGTCCGGCAGAACGTACTAACTGTCCGCCCTTACCTGGCAGTAACTCGATGTTGTGGATCTGTGTACCAACCGGAATATTCTCAAGTGGTAAACAGTTTCCAACTCTTACCTCTGCTTCTGGTCCGTTCATAACCTTCATACCGTCGGTTAATCCTGCAGGAGCAAGGATATATGCTTTCTCACCATCTGCATAGCAGATCAGTGCGATATTTGCTGTTCTGTTCGGATCGTATTCAACACCGATTACGGTTGCCGGAATACCATCTTTTCTTCTCTTAAAGTCGATAATTCTGTATTTTCTTCTGTTTCCACCACCCTGGTGTCTAACTGTGATTTTACCCTGATTGTTACGACCAGCGTTCTTCTTTAAAGAAGTTGTAAGGGATTTCTCAGGAGTTGTCTTAGTGATCTCAGAGAAATCAGAACCAGTCATATTTCTTCTGGAAGGTGTATATGGGTTATATGTCTTAATTCCCATTGTTTTTCTCCTTTCGATGTTTTCATTATCGTGTCATCGCTGACACATAGTTCGTGGTGCATCTCTGATGCATCACCTACGCACTTGCTTGCGAAGCAACTCTTATGCAAGTGCTCCTTGTGGAATTATAATCCAGCGAAGATCTCGATATCCTTGCTGTCCTCTGTTAACTGAACGATTGCTTTCTTTGTCTTAGCAGTCTTTCCTGTTACCATTCCACGTCTTCTGTTCTTGCCTTCACAATTCATTGTGTTGACCTTGGCAACCTTTGTTCCCTCGAACATTCTCTCTACGGCTTCCTTGATCATAGTTTTATTTGCATCCGGATGAACAAGAAATGTATATTTCTTCTCAGCCATTGCATTCATACTCTTCTCAGTTACTACTGGTTTGAGGATTACATCATAATACTGTACGTTTGCCATTATGCATACACCTCCTCGATTGTTGCAAGAGCAGCCTTTGTAACAACTACCTTGTCATACTTTAATGCATCAAATACATTCAGCTCGTTTGTCTGAGCAGTCTTAACAGTTGGAATATTTGCTGCAGATGCGATCACGTTTGTGTCCATGTCGTTTAATACAACAAGTGCCTTCTCAACTTTCAGATTGTCCATAACCTGTACGAACTTCTTTGTCTTAATTTCATCTAATTTCAGCTCATCAACAACTACGAACTTGTTCTCTGCTACCTTAGAAGTCAGAACAGACTTTAATGCAGCTCTCTTCTCTTTCTTGTTGAGCTTGAATGAGTAATCTCTTGGTACCGGAGCGAATACAACTCCGCCGCCTGTCCACTGTGGAGAACGTGTAGATCCCTGTCTTGCATGACCGGTTCCCTTCTGTCTCCATGGTTTTCTTCCGCCACCGCGAACTTCAGAACGTGTCTTAGCTTTCTGAGTTCCCTGACGTTTATTTGCAAGCTGCTGAAGAACAGCCATATGAACTAAATGCTCATTAATTTCTACGCCGAAAATGGAATCATTTAACTCGATCTTGTCGACTTCTTTGCCTTCCATGTTATATACAGCTACGTTAGCCATCGTAAAGTTCCTCCTTTCTTACTTTGCACTATTTACCAGACTTTGTGGTCTCTTTTACTGTGATGAGAGCTTTCTTTGCTCCTGGGACAGCACCCTTGATCAGCAGTAAGTTGTTCTCTGCGTCAACTCTTACAACTTCAAGATTCTGAGTTGTAACTTTTACGCTACCCATGTGTCCAGGCATTCCTTTTCCCTTGAATACACGGCTCGGAGAAGAACATGCACCGTTAGAACCCTGATGACGATGGAACTTAGAACCATGAGCCATCGGTCCTCTGTGCTGACCTAATCTCTTAATAGCACCCTGGAAACCTTTACCTTTTGAAATAGCAGTAACATCAACCTTGTCACCTTCTGCGAAGATGTCAGCTTTGATTTCATCTGCTAACTTATACTCGTCTGCGTTCTCAAACTTGAACTCGCGAACGAATCTCTTACCAGATACACCAGCTTTAGCGAAGTGACCCATCTGAGCCTTGTTTACGCCATGTCTGTTGCGAATTTCTTTCTTTCCGTTGGCATCTTTGTTAACAGTCTTTTCTTTCTTGTCAACAAATCCAACCTGAACTGCACTGTATCCATCGTTGTCTACTGTCTTAATCTGAGTAACAACACAAGGACCAGCCTGTAATACAGTAACCGGCACTAATACGCCGTCTGCATTGAAGATCTGTGTCATTCCGACTTTTGTTGCTAAAATCGCTTTCTTCATTGTTTAACCTCCTGTTTTCTACAGCGGAACGCCTCTTGCCCACCTGCTGATCTGCAGTGGAGTAGCGGAACCGTTCATCCTAGAGCAGCCATATCTATATGAAATAACTAATCAGGACTTACGAAATAATTTGTCGAAACAGTTATTATTTCTGTTTCATTTTAATATCGATGTAAACACCTGCTGGCATCTCAAGACGTGATAAAGCATCAACAGTCTTCTGAGTTGGTGTAACGATATCAATCAGTCTCTTATGAGTTCTCTGCTCGAACTGTTCACGGGAATCTTTGTACTTGTGAGTAGCTCTAAGAATTGTAACTACTTCCTTCTTAGTAGGAAGAGGTACCGGTCCGCTCACCTGTGATCCGTTCTTCTTTACAGTCTCGATGATTTTCTTTGCTGATGAATCAACTAATTCGTGATCATAAGCCTTGAGAGTGATTCTCATTACTTGACTTGCCATAAAAAAAGTCGCCTCCTTTTCGCACTTTGTAAATAGTACGACAAGCGGTGACTGTACACTTCTCCGTGTGTGTCCTGCGGTACATCTTTGATGTGTCGCCCCATCGTAAGGCGATTCGCTTTCTTTCACACGTTGTTTCTATCTTTGATAGACCATATTGTTTGTACAGTGACTTGTCGTCAGTTTCCTAACTTGACATTCGCTCCACGGAAAACCTGCTAATTTATAAGCAGCAACCTCACGCTTCACAGCTATCATGCCACAGCAATTGATATTATACATGGTCTTATTCAAAAAAGCAAGAACTTTTTTTATTTTTTCTTTTACGTTTTTTCGCCCCAAAATTTAATGATTGATTATTTTTTCTATTTTTCATATAATGTTACTGTTTTATACAGATGAAAATCAGGAGGATATGATATATGTGGTTAGCAGATCAATGGAATGACTATGAAGTGATCGATTGTTCAAAAGGTGAAAAGCTCGAACGCTGGGGAGATTATCTTCTCGTCCGCCCAGATCCCCAGGTAATCTGGGATACTCCGAAAAAGGAAAAAGGATGGCGCAAAATGAACGGCCACTACCACCGCAGTTCCAAAGGAGGTGGAGAATGGGAATTTTTCCAGCTTCCAAAAGAATGGACCATTGAATATTCCCTGCCTATTAATAAGAAGTTAACGTTTCATTTAAAACCTTTCAGTTTTAAACATACCGGATTATTTCCGGAACAGGCTGCCAACTGGAACTGGTTTTCCCAGCTCATTGCAGACGCCGTTTCCAAAGGACGTCAGGTTAAGGTTCTTAATCTTTTCGCCTATACCGGTGGGGCAACACTTGCGGCCGCTGCGGCAGGTGCAAGCGTAACCCATGTAGATGCATCCAAAGGCATGGTCACCTGGGCAAAAGAAAATGCAATTTCTTCCGGTCTGAAAGATGCCCCGATCCGGTGGCTGGTCGATGACTGTGTCAAATTTGTAGAGCGGGAAATCCGTCGTGGGAATCATTATGATGCCATTATCATGGACCCGCCGTCTTACGGTCGCGGACCAAAAGGAGAAATCTGGAAAATAGAAGAGAGCGTTTATCCGCTCATCCAGCTCTGCAGCCAGATTTTAACGGACAATCCGCTCTTCTTCCTGATTAACTCATATACCACCGGTCTGCAGCCGGCAGTTCTTTCCTATATGATAAGCACGGTGCTTGGCACCGCCAATGGTACAGTCACCGCCAGCGAGATCGGTCTTCCGGTTTCCTCCAACGGACTGGTTCTTCCATGTGGTGCCAGTGGGCGCTACGAAGCTACCGGGATTTAACCAATCCCTTTTCTTTCCACTTTCCGCTCTTCCAGCGAAGGTACATGCCAACGGCACGGACGCATTCATCACCAGTCATACCGATGTATGCGCCCACGGCCAGAAGACCCAGACGGATTCCAAACAGATACGTTCCCCCAACTGAACACAAAATCATAAAGCAGGCACCCATCACTACCGGAAACACGGCATCCCCACTTGTCTTTAATGCCTGTCCGTACACCAGATTGGTTACACGGCCTATCTCAAGTACGATGTCAATTGCCAGAAGTTTACCGACAAGCGACACCATCTGCGGATCTTTGGAAAACAGCTGCATAATCCAGCCGGAACAAAGCGTAAACACCGTCTCCAGAATAACTGCAACAATCACTCCGATCACCGCTGCTTTTTTCGTTCCACGGTCACACGCATCATACTCTTTCGCACCGATATGCCATCCCGTCATAATTGCATTTGCCTGTGCAAGTGCCGCACCTACACAATAGGAAAAATTTGTGATCTGCATTGTGTAGGAACGCGCTGTCACATTAAGCCCCTGTGCATCCATCTGATTCAGGAAACGGATCACCAGCGTCATGGAAACGTTATAGATCGCGGTCTCACATGCAGATGGAAGCCCGATACGGATGATCTGTCCCATCACTGCCCGGTTGCTCTCTCTCTCCGGATGCTGTTTTGCTTTCACCAAAACAGCACCAAGCAGTACAACAATCACCAGATTGATGATGCGTGAGATCACCGTGGCGGTAGCAACACCCGCTACCCCTTTGTGCAGTACAAACAGGAAAAATGCATTCAGGCAAAAATTAATAACATTACCGATAATTGATGCATACAACGGTTCCTTCGAAAAACCAAATGCCCGAAGATAACTCGAGCAGATGGGAATCAAAGCATTCAAAATACAAAATCCACCCACAATCTGCAGATAGGTTCTCGCCGGCTGCATCAGTGCATCTGCCACGCCAACACCAGCAAGTATTGCCCCTGCCCCAAATGTCAGGATCAGGGATACAATTATTCCAAGCACTGCATTAAATGTCAGCCCGAGCTGTCTGGCCTGATATGCCACCCCCGGTCTGCCTGCCCCGATATTCTGCGTCATGACGGCCACCATTCCGGAGGAAATCACAGAAAACATAATAATAAAAATCCCTATATATGTATTCGCAGTTCCCACCGCCCCTACCGCCTGATCATTTACAGACGAAAGCATCAGGGTATCAACCATTCCCGAAAGCATATACAAAAGTGTTTCCAGACAAATGGGAATAAAAAGCTGCGTTAAATTTTTTCTCCTCTGTTCCATTTATGGTATCTCCTTTCTTTCGTATTCATTTTATGCCCTTTTTTCAAAAAATGCTTGCATTTTATCGCCTTATAATTGCATTATTTCTACTTTTCCATTATAATTTAGGAAACTGACAGAAGGAGGGACTTCATGTATCCGGAACTCAAGGAAAACCGTCCGCACGGCACAGACAATTACCCCTATACACAATATCACATGCACAATATTTTCCATGCTTTTCAAATTCCCGTACACTGGCACGATGAGCTTGAAGTTATTTACACGAAAAAAGGACCTTTAAACCTCCTGATTGACGGGAAAGAATATACTGCCGAGGACGGTTCGGTCTATTTTGTTGCTCCGGGGCAGCTTCATCTGATGGGATCGGCAGCCGGGGATGTCGACTACTACACCCTCCTGTTTCCTCTCGAATTTATTTCGTTTCAGTCGGATGATTCTTTGGAACGGGAACTTTTCTTTCCCCTGCGGAACCACACTCTCTCCTTTCCCTGTAAACTTCCAGAGGATCACGACACAGCAGCAAAGGCATCCGTTCTGCTTGATCAGATCATCAACGCCAACTCTGACCGTATTGCTGCGAACCAAAAAAACGGATACCAAAACCAGCTTGGCACCCGCATTCTTCTCCTGAAACTTGTGCTTCTTATGGCAGAACAGGATCTGTTTTATCCCAGCCATGTAAAAAGCACCAGCAGCCTCCAGAAAGAGTTACTGTCTTATATTCAGCAAAATTACTGTTTTCGTATTTCCCTGCACGATCTCGCCGGACATTTCCATATGTCTGAAAAATATATCTCCCGGTATTTCCGGGAACATTTCCAGCTTACGCTCTCGCAGTATATCACGTACCTGCGGTTATCCCACGCAAAGCATCTGCTGGAAACCACAAGTCTCTCCATCACAGAGACAGCACTGCAGAGCGGCTTTCCAAATGTAAGCTATTTTATCCGGACATTTAAGAACACCTTTCATGTCCCGCCTCTGCAATACCGCAATTCAATCCGCTAGAGGATACGCTTCTTTCGCAGAAGAAGCAGGATAATCACACAAATGATCACCATAATTCCGATGATAATAGCAAATCCGTGCGCAGTATTGGCAAACGGAACCCAGTGCTCGTTGACATTCATACCGTAAATTCCGGAAATAACCGTAGGAATCGCCATAACCAGCGTGATGACTGTCAGCGATTTCATGATGGAATTCATCCGGTTGTCGATGACCGATGACAACAATTCTCTGGTACCGTTTATGATGTCACGGTAAATACTTGTCATCTCAATTGCCTGCTGGTTCTCTACGATTACATCCCCGAGCAGCTCCTTATCCTCCGGATACTGCTCCAGCCGCTTGTATCTTGTCAGGCGGTCAAGCACTACTCCGTTGGCACGAAGGGATGTCGCAAAGTAGACCAGTGTCGATTCCAGTTCATGCAGCGCAATCAGATCCACTTCCTCCGTATCATCCCCGACACGTTCCTCGATCTCCGTACGCATCTTGTCGATGATACGAAGATCACTCTGATAAAGCACTGCAATCCGGTACAGGATCTGATAGACAAAACGAAGCTTTTTTTTCGTGCTGAATTCCCGGACACGGTTATTCAAAAACGCCTGAAGAACCGGTGTATCCTCCGTACAGACTGTAACGATCTCACCCGATGTAATCAGAATACCAAGCGGTATGGTCGTATACGATTCTTTTTCATGACGGATCTCGATCGACGGGATATCGACCAGAATGAGAGTATAACCATCCTGTAGTTCGATACGGGAACTCTCCTCTTCATCGAGTGCGGCCAGCACATCTTCAACATCCATATCCAGAGCATCCGCGACCATCTGTCCCTCCGCGACACTGGGGTTTACCATCTGCACCCATACGCCATCCTGAATTGTCGGTTCTTCATGAATCTTTCGGTCATCTGTTCTGTAATATTTAACCACCGGATTCCCCTCCTTTCGTATCGTCTGTACGGAATTATTTACTGTAATGTATTATAGCACTCTGTATAACTTTCCTACCAGACTTTTATTGCGAATCATGGAAAGATTATTCAAAAACAGCACATCATTCACGTTCTTGTCCTGTGCAAGTTTACTGATACTTCCTGTCCAATAACGGTAATCCACGACATACACCGTCTGATAATGATCAACCAGAAATGGAATAAATGCATTTCCGAACGATTCTTTTACAACAATGCAGGAACTTCCATCCGACAGATCCTTGTTCTCAATTTCCGTGTATGGATTATCACTTGCAATAAACGTACTGTATTTCAGTCCCGCATTGTAATTCGAAACATCATAAATTACCGGCCAGTCATATTTTTTGCCATCCGATGCCGTCACATGGCATATGCTCTCAGCATTTGGATAATATGCTGTCACAGTATCCGGATTCGCCTTCAGCTTTGCATCCGAAGTATCATTATAAAAAGATCCCAGAAATCCGTCAAAATCCTGTTTTTTACTATATGCATCCAGCGATTCCGGCGTAATTCCTTTTGCTTTGCAGAATTCTGTATATGCATAATAGGCACCAAGTGTTGTCCAATGATGATCCGTCCGAAAATATTCATACTCCGTCCGATGCTGCATAAGCACGTCATATACATCCACGTTTTTTACATGTTTGTCCATTTTTGCCTGGATCTTCTGCATGGCGTCATGCTGGTCGGAAGATGTGATTTCATCCTTCAGATTATCCGGAAATGTAATTCCCGAGCTGAGTGGAATGACAAGATCATACACATCCGATTTCCCGGTCAGGGTATCTGCTACCTTATTAACACTCTTTGCATAATTGTCTGCTGTTTTGTCCAGATAGGTGTATAACTCATATGCTGTATCATCCACTGTCACAACACTTTTGTAATCTTTTATTTTTCCATCCGAAGTGATGGACGGATATTTTGTTTCCTCTTCCGCTTCCTGCGTGACATCCTGTGTGGAATCCTGTGTGCTTTTCTGTGTTGTGGTCTCTGTTTCTGTCTTATCTATTTTCTCTTCCTGCCTGTTCCCGCAACCTGAAAACACCGTTACGGCAAGTATGGCAGCAAAGATTATTTTACTTACTCTCTTATAAACCATTTATCTTACCTCTTTTCTATTTTAAATTCTTCCGACCAGTTTATACAGATTCCGGTCTGAAATAAAATTTGTAATATTATAGAGAACGAGTACATCTGTAATCTGATGTTCTTTCATATATTCCTCTACATTTCCATTATAATACCGTAAGTCAATCATGGTAATCTGTCCATAGTTTTCTGTTGCAAACGGCACAAAGGTGTTTGCAAACGAATCCTTGATGACGAGCAGATTGCGATCCTGATGTCTGGCATGGTCTGATACAATCTGTACCGTTCCGTAATTATCTCCGAAAAAGTATTTATATTTATCCTTTTGACTCAGCTGCGCTGTATCGTAACAGCTGTCTGTCTGTTTCTTTTCATCAATTGTCAGACTGCAGTCACTTCCGTATGTCTTCTGCTTCGTATCTCCATACGTCCAGATACTGTCATATGCCGAATCCGCATCCAGTATTTTGGAATACAGGCTTCCACGGAATTTTTGGGTTGCAACCTGTTTTTTCAGATCAGCCAGCGGCGTGCTCTCCATCCCGGTACTGTCACACCATGTTTCATAGGCAAGGTAAGCGCCCTCACTCGTCCAGTGATGATCCGTTTTGTAATAAATATAATCATCCTTATGCGAAAGAAGGTCTTTCCTCACATCTGTCACACGACAGTCCGTCATCTGTTTTTCAATCTGGTCAATATACTTTGCCTGATCAAACAGCCGTGCATGTGCCGGAAGTTTATCCGCCATTACCAGCCCGGATGATGGGACAAGCAGAAAAGATAACCGCTCCTTTTCTACATTTTCAGAAGCTTTTGCGAAAAAATCCTGCACCGCTTTCACATTGCGGGCAATCTGTTTTTCATCCACATCTTCCGGTGTGATTTTTTCAAAATCATAGCCATCTTTTCCCACATAAGCCCCTCCAATATCTGTGTCTTTGCAGGCTTTCTGAATTCCGGTTTTTACCGTGATCCATCCATCACGGAAACAGATCTGATCCCTGAGATAATTTTCAAGACCATCCTGAAATTTTCCACTCAATATATTGTCAACCGTCAGTCTGGGCGGTTCCGCCAGATATCTGTTTTCGTTCGGTGAGAACTCACGATCTTTCATCAGCAGGCTTCCACCGGATACCAGCGCAAGAAACGCAACAAAAATGACAATCATTGTCACTCTGATTTTTTTCAATGATCTATGCCTCCTAAAAACGGAAATATAAAAACGGATTGTAACTGTCCCCTACCAGAAACGCAAAGGACACCAGCAAAAACACAACCATAAGAACCGGCTTTGCTATAGTCCATCCCTTCGACGTTGCAATCGTATCGTATACAGTAGCATCTTTTCCAAGCTTTAATCTGCGCATCCAGACACGATAATCAATAGATGCCGCGATCAATGCCACCAGAAGTACCGCATTGCTTCCAAGGAAATATAAGAAATCAGAGTCCGCAACTGCAACATGTCCGATTCCAAACATTGTCTTTAAATATCCCCCCAGCTGATGAATATCGGTCTGTGCAAAAATCGTCCATCCAATAATCACGAGAAACATGCTGTAGATATGCCCGATCCAATTTGGAAGTTTATCCAGCCATTTAAGCAGGAACAACTTTTCAATCATCAGAAGCACACCATAATACACACCCCAGAGTACAAAGTTCCAGTTTGCCCCGTGCCACAGACCGGTCAACATCCATACAACCATAATATTAAACAGCTGCCGTGCCAGACCCTTACGGTTTCCTCCAAGCGGAATGTATACATACTCGCGGAACCAGGAACTCAGGGAAATATGCCATCGTCTCCAGAATTCCGTAATTGTCTTTGACATATACGGGAAATTGAAGTTTTCCAGGAAATAGAATCCAAACATTCTGCCCAGTCCTATCGCCATATCCGAATATCCCGAAAAATCAAAATAAATCTGAAAACTGTATGCAATTGCACCAAGCCATGCCGTAGCCACCGACATGTGATTCAGCTGTGAAATGGAATTCCACAGACTTCCGATCTGATTTGCCAGAAGCACTTTCTTTGCCAGACCCACGGAAAAACGAAATGCTCCTTCGGAAAAATCTTCCAGCGTGACTTTTCTGTGCATGAGTTCTTTTTCCACCGTTTTATACTGCACAATCGGTCCTGCGATCAGCTGCGGAAACAGGGTTACATAGGTTGCAAATGTAAGAATGTTTTTCTGTGCTGCAACCTCCCCGCGATAAACATCAATCGTATAAGACATTGTCTGAAAGGTATAAAAAGAAATTCCAATCGGAAGTGCTATATGCAGCAGCGACAACCCTGCCCCTGTAATGGAATTGATACTCCCGATAACAAAATCCGTGTACTTAAAAAACCCGAGGATGGCAAGATTTCCGCACAGATCAACGATCAGTGCGGCTTTTGCTTTCCCCGGACAGTTTTTGTTTTTAAAGTGCTCGATCAACCGCCCATTCGCATAATCAAATACAATCGAAAACAGCATGATTAATACATAGACCGGCTCTCCCCACGCATAAAAGACCAGACTGAAAACCAATAAAACAAGGTTTCTAAGCCTTGCCGGGCAGAGATAGTACAGCAATAATACGATCGGTAAAAACGCAAGTAAAAATACAAAACTACTAAAAACCATTTTATTTAAACGCCTTTTCTATAATTTCTTTTGCCTGATCCGAATCCCCGGACACACACAGAACCACATACTGATTTTTCTGCTCCAGCACCGCATTTCCAATCCGTTTTGTCTCTTCCGGCACATAATCCTGGAAAGAATCCGCCTGATCATCAAGATATTTCTGGACATCTTCCATGGTTTCTTTTGCCTGATTTGAATCTTTTGCGGTAAAAACACCTACCTCTTCTGCCGTAGAACCGCTTCCGGCATACATAACAGAATCAACATCTTCCGGTAAATCTACAAGCATTGAAATTTCATCCGCTGTCAGTTCCTTTAATGTATCATCATATTTAATCTCTGTTGCAAGCGATTTTGCAAGAGCCTGCGCATCAATTGTCTTTGCTTCCCCACCGCATCCTGCAAGTAAAAGTACTCCTGCTGTCAGTACTGCCAGCAGTCCTGTCTTTTTCATCATCATATTTTCCGATCCTTTCTTTTTATACACCCTGATATTTCTCACTCTGTACACGAATCAGTTCTTCATCATCAAAATAATTGATTTTCATCGCCTGTTTTACTTCAGAAAGTGTCTGTGCTGCAACTTCACGCGCTGCATCACTTCCTTTTTTCAGAATTTCATATACTGCCGGAATGTCTTTCTCAAATTCTGCCCTTCGCGCACGAATCGGAGCCAGCTCTTCCTGAATGACGTTGTTCAGGAATTTTTTGATTTTTACATCTCCAAGACCGCCTCTGGTATAGTGTTCCTTTAATTCATCCAGATTATGATATTCCGGAAGATATTCTTCAAAATGTTCCGGTTTGCTGAAAGCATCCAGATAGGTAAATACACAGTTTCCTTCCAGATGTCCCGGATCAGATATCTGAATATGTGTCGGATCCGTGTACATACTCATAATCTTTTTTTTGACATCACTTTCCGTATCTGAAAGATAAATACAGTTCCCCAGGGATTTGCTCATCTTCTGTTTTCCATCAATTCCCGGCAGACGCATACATGCCTCATTCTCCGGAAGCAGCACATCCGGCTCCACCAGCACCTCATCATAAATGGAATTGAATTTACGGACAATCTCCCTTGTCTGCTCAATCATTGGAAGCTGATCTTCTCCCGCCGGTACAACCGTTGCCTTAAAAGCAGTAATATCTGCTGCCTGACTGATCGGATATGTAAAAAATCCGACCGGAATACTGGTCTCAAAATTGCGCATTTTAATTTCTGACTTAACAGTCGGATTCCGCTGCAGCCTGGAAACAGTTACCAGATTGGCATAGAAAAACGTAAGCTCTGTCAATTCGGAAATCTGTGACTGGACAAACAATGTGGATTTCGCCGGATCCAGCCCCGCAGACAAATAATCCAGTGCCACCTCTATGATATTCTGACGCACCTTCTCCGGATTATCAAAATTGTCGGTCAGTGCCTGTGCATCCGCTATCATAATGAAGATCTTATCAAATTCTCCCGAATTCTGTAATTCCACTCTTCTTCGCAGAGATCCTACATAGTGTCCCACATGCAGTCTTCCTGTCGGGCGATCTCCGGTTAATATAATTTTTGCCATCTCTATGCCTCCTGATTTTTCTCAGTTACTATATATTTTCGTGTTATTTTTCTAATTTAATTTATACACTGTCAACTGTAGCAAATCCACGTTGCAATGTCAACGGATGTTGTGTTAAAATAAGAATGAATTAAGATATTAAACTTCGTCAATTTAAGGAGGTTTGTTTTTATGAACGAGAAAATATATAAAGCAATGGGATCATCAGCCGTATCAAGCCTCGTGATCGGAATCTGTGTACTTGCCACAGGAATCGCCGCAGGGGTTCTTCTTATTATAAACGGGTCCCGCTTACTAAAGCATAAATCAAAAATTTTATTATAATACTTCAAATCCGGAGAATTTTTTCATTCTCCGGGTTTTTTACTCTTTATTGTCAACCCGTTCGCTCATCATCGTTGACATTTCATTTTTTCCATGCTAAAGTGAATGCATATTGTTAATAATTACACACAAGGAAGGTATTTAGCAAATGCATACAACAAAAGAAAACGATCCGGTTCTCTCCCGCGAGGAGGCTCTTTCTATTTTAAACACTCCGGACGATCAGCTGGATGATCTGATCGCCCGTGCTGAAAAACTTCGGAGAAAATATAAAGGAAATCACGTCAGCATCCATATTCTGACCAATGCCCGCAGCGGCAACTGTTCCCAGGACTGCGCATACTGTGCACAATCCTGCCGTTCCACCGCAGATATTGAAAAATACAAATGGGTTTCCGATGAGAAACTGTACAAGGATAACGATTTTGTCAATGAACACCATTTAAGCCGCCACTGTATCGGCTTAAGCGGAATGAAATTTACAGATGAGGAAATTGAAGAACTTGCCGAACGCATCCGTGCCATGAAGAAAACCGGCACACATCTATGCTGTTCCATTGGATTTTTAACGGAAAAACAGGCACGCATGCTCTACGATGCCGGTCTTGACCGTATCAACCACAACTTAAACAGCAGCCGCGCCTATTACAGCCATATCTGCTCCACCCACACCTTTGACCAGCGTGTTGAAAATATTCATATGCTGCAGAAGATTGGATTTGAAATCTGCAGTGGCGGAATCATCGGTATGGGCGAGAGCAAAGAAGATGTGGTAGATATGCTGATGGAACTGCGTGAGATCCAGCCGGAAGCACTGCCGATCAATTTTCTGCTTCCGATCAAGGGAACTCCGTTAGGCGATAAAGATATTTCCGGTCTGACCACAGAATACTGCATGAAAGTCCTCTGCCTTGCAAGACTGATGGTTCCACAGTCAGATATCCGCTGTGCCGCCGGCCGTGAGGTATATTTCAAAGGAGAAGAAAAAAAGCTTTTAAGTGTCGTCGATTCCATCTTCGCCTCCGGTTATCTGACCGCCGGTGGACAGGGCATCCAGGATACCATCAAAACCATCGAGGATGCCGGCTTTACTTATGAGATTGAATCTGCATAAAGCTTTTAATCATGCGGAATATCATGAAAACGCCCCGCAAGTTCTTCTGTCCGCACAACATTGATAAAAGCATGGGGATCAATCTGACGGATAAGCGGAAGCAGCTCCCTTTTTGCCTCGGAATTAATGACGGAATAAATCAGGGTCTTTTGCTTTTCCTCATAACACCCGATTCCCTGGAATAACGTTGCATCATGGTTGGTCCGTTCCCGGATGGCACGATAGATTTCATTGGATTTATCAGAAATAATAAACATCGTTTCCTTCTGGTAACGCTTGTACAATGCCTGAATGATCTGCGTGCTGCAGAACTGGTAAATAATCGAGTACAACGCAATCGACCAGCCGAACAGGGCACCTGCAACTACAAGCATGAGCACATTTCCTGCCAGAATATAATTCCATGCATCAATGCCCTTCTGCTGTGATAAAAAGATGCTGATAAAGTCGGTGCCACCCGTGGTGGTGCCGACATTTAAACACAGACTGATGGCAAATCCATTGATCAGTCCACCAAACACACTGATCAGCAGCACATCCTTTGTAAACACATACGCCGGAAGCATATCTGTAAAAATACTCGTCAGTACAATAACAATAATAGAATACAGAGTAAATTTTTTCCCGATAAATTTATATGCAATGTAAGTAGGAACCAGATTCAGTCCGATGTTAAACACCGAAAACGGTATACTGACATGGATAAAATCTAACCCGATCTGCTGTAGTAAAAGTGACAATCCGGAAAATCCTCCCGGAAACAGGCCTGCCGTTTTGGCAAAACAGCGCAGATTCCACGCATACAAAAGTGAAGCAAAAAACACAATAAACAGGCGGAATACCTGATAAAATTTCGGGTGTTTATATTCAAGTGACTGAAACATCCTTTTCTCCCTCTTTCTCATTTTTTTGCATTGTAACATATTCCGACAAAAAAAGACAGACCTTTACGGCCTGCCTACCATCTGCCCCATTGGGTAATATTTTTCACCTCCAGTTGCCCACTGAATTCCAAGTTCTGCCTTTCCATTCCCATCAAATCCATAGAATATATAACCAGTAATCATTTCTACATGATAGATCCCCTTATATCTTCCATTTTTCTGTCCGGTTTCAAACATCACATCCCCCGGATTCAATTTCATATTTTGTATATTTGCCCGACTCAGACCTCCGCTGACAAGTTTCTTATGCTGTACGCACCATTTTCCCATATCCGCTGCAACCGGTGCATAATATGCCATTCCAAAATTTACACCATTCTTATGATAAGATTTCCACACCAGAGAACTGCAGTCGTAAAATTTTTCCTGCATACGCTTTGGCTGGCTGTATGTACAGGTCTTTGCAATCTGAACGGCTTTCTGCACCGTACGTTTTCTTGCCGGGGTGACAACCGAAACTGCACATCCCAATTGCATATCCCCCAATGTTCCCTTTAAAACTGCATTTCCCGTCTTTTTTGCATAAACCGTTCCATTCTGGGAAACGCTTACAACTGATGGATTGGAGGATTTCCATTTGATTCCGTTTACGCCCTTTACCATAATCTGTTTTTTTTGCTTTGTGGAAAGCAACAGCGAGTTTGGCACATCCACACCAATGGTATTGATACTTACCTGAAATGTTTTATTATTAATAGTAATGGTAACTGTCGTTTTGCCTACAACATCCGGAGTAAGTGAAATCACATTATTTTCCAAGCTTGCATATACATCAATACTGCTATTGGAAGACTCCGTAGAAAACAAGACTCCGTCATCATAATCGTTTAATGTACACGGTGTATTCTGAAGGGTAAATCTATATGTTGGCATCTGCGTGCCATAATAATAATTGTCTGCTTTCTGCGTATAACCGGTCTGACAGGTTTTGTCGATCGTTACATTGGTCAGATCCGGTATGGGAGTTACATCATTATTATACCAGGAATCACTCCAATCAGAATCATCATAAACATCCTCTGCCTGTACTTCTACCTGCGGCACACAGATGCAGCTGGCTATAAGCACTGCTGCAAGCATGCCATAAAACTTCTTTTTCATAAACGTGAGCTCCTCTTTCGTGTGTATTTCTTACTTTTATCATCATACCACTACAGAGGCAGCAAAATCAACCATTCCGCTTTTCCTTTGCCCACTGCATCCCCAGTACCAGCACAACGCCCACCAGACAGGCAATCACATGAAAGCTCCCCGGCTGCAGCATCGGCTGTGGAGTTTCCAGCGTAGTCGGTCCCATTACGATTGCATAAAAAGAACTGATCATCATTCCAAGGATGGCATAGATTGTCTGCACACGGAAACGCTCCAGACAAACCTTGATCCCCTTTACTACAGTCACTGCCCCCACAAGCACACCGCATCCAAAAAATACCAGACACGGAAGATAGGCCAGCTGCAGGGACAGCACGCCTTTTACCGCTGTGATGACCGGAATGTAAGCTCCAAAAATCAAAAGCAGCGTGGAACCGGAAATCCCCGGCAGAAACATCGCAGAAATTGCAATCATTCCAATAAAAAACAGCTGGATACCTGCCTAGCTTAATTCTCTAAAAAAATATATGACATTTCATATAAAAGACTCTGCCTTTCCCCCCTATGCCATACCTTTACACAATACTATATCTTATTATCCCCTCATCCATAAAAAAAGGATGATATAAACATCATCCGCCATATATAATATTTCTATATTATTCTGCTGTCTAATCTTCTATTTCCATCTTATATTCCACACCACCAATGTTAATTTCAAATCCTTCTAAAATCATTTGAATTTGATCTTGTGAAGCAATTCCATACAAACTATTCCAGAAATATTTTTCAGGTTGTCGTCGGTTATCAATATAAAAAATCATTTATAATACCCCTTTGTCTATACCCAGTTCAAATTTAATCAATTTTTCTATTTCTTCTGCAAAATTCTGAACATAAGTTGTATTTTTCCAATTAGGATATCGACCTAACATATCTACAATCGTTAATTCTATATTTCGTAAATAAGGAATATACGCAACCAGCTCATCCTCGCCCATAAATATTTCATAATCAAAACCTTTTTTCGTCTGATTATGCACATGAGCTAAACAATGTACAAATAAATATAAAATTCTATATATCCTTTCAACCTCATCTGTTACTTTTTCTCCTTTAGAATACTGTAAAATACAAGATCTCAACTCCTTTATTTCACTTCCTGTGAGGTCGTTTATATCTTGATATACAGCAAACGGAAATGATTCGGCATAATACTCTCCCCACAAGTCATATGCAGCATCTTCGATATAATCTTCCATCTCATTTTCTAAATCATATTGTACTTTACATTCAATCTTCCCCCGTATTTTATAAATATTTTCATTATCAACAGCATGTCCTATTTCATGAACTGTCTTCACTAATCCTATATCTTTCAAACCAGATTCTTTGAAAAGTAGTTTTTCAGGCACTCCGTTTCTGGTCATCAAATCACAATACATTGCCGTTATCAAATACGACCGTACAACTATGGCTTGTGCAAATTCTCCATCTTCAGTAACTCCCATTATTGTTTTTCCCACTGCTGAATAATGCCCATCATTTGTCAAAGCTGTACAACAATGTAATATTTTCCCATACTTATCCACTGTTTCTTCAAATTTTTCATCCTCGGATTCAGACACAACAAAATACTTTAGCGATTCCAATTTATATAATCTAACGATACTTTTTATGGCGGATTCAACAATTTCTTTCATCTTATCGATATTACAATTTCTTTCTTCACTATTATCTTCTATAATAACCTCTAACATATTTCTCCTCTCCAATTATCCTTTGTATCCATACATCTGAAGTAATTGTGTCAAAGTAATTTTAATACCAACTCTCTCTAGTGCCTCTTTTCGCTCCGCATACAGCTTTTCAAGTAACTTGTCACCACCTTTTCCATAATGAATCTGATTATGACAATTACTGCATAAAGAAACAATATTTTCTTCCACATCCAAAGAAACATCAAACTCATCAGAAAACGCCATTGGCACCAAATGATGCGGTTCTGTGTATTTTTTGTTGGATTTCTTGCGAATAAACGTTGGATGATCTACATCAATTTCACACACATAGTGAGCATGGGCTAACGCATTTAATGCTGTCTGGCGATCTCTTGGATACGTCTTGTGCCCATTTGAATAAACCGCTTCCTTTTTTTCTTTCGGCTTTCCCACATATTCAAATTCATCAAGCTTATCTACATTGGCATTCTTCAGTTCTTCAACAAGCTCATTATCCTCTCTTTCTTCTATTTCAGTATTGGAATCAAGATCAGAAAATTTATCCGACATAGCCTTGGCAAGCCTAGGTCTTAATTTCCATTCAAACCTTCCATCCTCTCGATATCTTCCCCAAAATAGAATTCTCCACCATATTTTGCTGCCATCGGCTGCTACTATTTCTGGTATCTGCATTTCATCTACTATTCTTTTCGCTAACGCCACAATAGGTGTAATATAGCTTGATGGTGATACGCCATCCTGAATACTCAGATCATAACATGTTGTTGCATGATTATCTGCAATATAAAATCTTTTTAATAACTCTATATCTTCTGGTCTAAATACCTCTGGATCACTCAGCAGTTTTTTCCATTGTTCAATAGTCATATTATCATTTGAGACATAATCCTTTGGATATGCATCATCCCTTTTCTTCTGTATTGAAGATATACTTTCTTCTAAAGGTCTGCCAAATGAAAAATACAAAAATCTACTAAATAAGTAATTGGTCCACTCTTTCATTTCTGGTCTTGATTTTTTCCACTCGATCAGCTTACTTTGTTTATCTAAAACGTCATCTGATATATTACTTGTGATCCCAAGCTTCTTTATAAAATAGTCCAAATGCTTGTCCGAGAAAATACACAAATAATCCTCCGGGAAAAAAACAGCAAGAATTTTCCCTCTAACCAGTTGACCTAGCTCACACTTTCTTATGGCTTCATAATTTTTTTGTTCTCCATTCATTATCAAGAAAACAATCTGTTCTTTGATTTTTTCTAAGGCAACATCCGGATCCTCGCTATACTTTTTGACCGATCTATATGTTTTCTCTGTTTCGTTTCCACGCTTACCATAATACAATCCAAATTTTTCAGATGTTGCACCATGAATATTACCAAGCTCCTGTAACTCCGTCTCCAATCTATAGCAAAAGCTTGTCTTACTATCCAATCCTACAACATACTCTTCCTTTGTCATATTCATAATCGCATTAATGTTATAGTCGCTTACAAACTTCTCTCGTAGTGCTTCTAGCTCCTGTTCATCTGCACGTACTTCAGGTAAACGCTTTACAAATTGCTTGATGTGATTTTCAATTATATCATCCGCCTTTTCTGATAACAGAGATGCTCCCTCTACATCTTCTATGACAGGTGCATTTTCAGTACTAACAGTTATATTTTTCTTTCCGGCAATTGCATCTAAAAAATAGCGTGCAAGCTCCTGTGAAACCGGAAACAAGCCCCCCATGTTTCCGGAACCATTCTTGTTGTCAAACGGACTATATTTGTCTGGTTGTAATAATTTGATATCATTCCAGTAATCTTTCGGTGCAATCGAATGATTAAAGATATAGTAAGCCGAGTCTACTTTCCACCCATCTTTGTTCCACGCATCTGCAGATAATTCTCCTGGTCGCTCTGCCGAGTACGCATCTTTCTTAGCAATACTTACTGCAATGATTTTCTGCCTATATCCATGGAAAATCACATCACCCTTCTTTACTTCCTTCATTCGCGTCCAATGATGATTCTGCGATCCGTCTTTTGCATATTTTGGCGCCCATAAGTACTCACCAGCACATTCTTCCTTAAAACTCTGGTTCTGAAAAACATAGAAATAATTAGGCTCTCCAACATTTTTTTTTACAATATATGAACTTGGCTCTTCCTCTCTTACTTTTTCAACAAGCCCCTGCTGCATCATGTAATTTAACTCAGAATTAACATTGGCCTGATGCGTTCCTACTTCATACATCAAATTTGTTAATTCACGTGCTGTCACAGGACGATTGTATGCTCGCTGTAAAATAGTAATAGCTTCCCGTCTGGTTTTAGGCACACTCTTCTTATATTCCGCGTATTGGTCTAATACTTCGTTTTCACCGCTTGTAACAGAATTAATATAGGCAGACAGCTCCGATGCTACCTTGCTCGGTCCTTGCACCGTTTTAAGACCATTTTCCTTTAACTTGTGAAGTTCAAGTCTTGGATCATCATATTGTTCCAACAACTGCAGACGCATATACCGTCCGTATCCACTATAATTTGAACTTTCCAAAATAAACTCCGAATCATCAATAAGTGGTTCCGGTTGTTCCGTTTTTACCACTTCGCACTTATATGCAATAGCCCCTACCGGAGCTCCAACATAAATGTATACTGTATCTCCAACTTCTATACTAGTGCTCTGCTTCCAATCAAGCATTTTCAGTTTATCAAAAGCTGCTGCCACATCATATGCATCTGTGTTGCATGTAATGATCCATTCTGTCATATGCATCCTCCGTCTGTAATATATTCATTTGATATGTTCTTTTCTCTATTAATATCACGCTTAGTGTACGATAAACCACACACTTCCCCATAATAATGAAATCTAACACAAAATATATACATATAATTTTACCACATAGCTTGAACATTTTCATTATATCTTTAGGCATTTTCAACAAACAAAAAAAGCCACACAACCAGATCAGGTCATATAGCTTCCCTTTATACCAATATTTCTTTTTTCGTTCCATCCAAGAAACAAACCGTAAAATGCTCCAAATCATGCACTTCTATCATCTCCAGCACCATCTGCATAAGTTCCGGCACAAAGACATCAATTTTTCCTTCTTGAGTTAATTCGATCATCTGCTTCCCTCTGATTTTTTCTAGGGAGCTTCCGCCTTCGATCATTTGCTTCCAATGTTCCAACAACCTCTCTATATTCTGTACCGTATAATTCCATGCTGTAATAAAAGCCTTCTGTAACACTTCCTCCTTGATATTCCCCTCACGACCATCATTCTTACATGTCTAATAAGCAATTCCTCTTGTAACCCAAGCTTTCCTTACGAATGTATAACCGCATCTTGCACATACAATCTTACCATTCAAAGGATTTTTATCCGCTCTATACGCATACATCCTTAAATGATGCATCTCACAATAAGTATTCCGACGTTTTAACTCCTCCTGTACTGCATTCCAGGTTTCCCTGTCGATAATGGTCGGATACAAATTTTCTACATAATACTGCTCCACCTGACCTTCATTCTTGCGAAGCGTATGATTTAAAAAATCTGTTGTAACCCATTTTTGCAAAATACTATCCCCCATATATTTTTCTTGCTACAGCATGCCCACGATGGTAGGCTTGATCCACTTGGGTTCTCCACTAACACCGGGGACGCCATCTTCGTTAAGCCGCCTGGCGATATCTGCCGGATTAAATCCTTCCAAGAATTCTTGAAAAATACGTCGTACCACCTTGGCTTCTTTCTCATTCATCACAAGTCTTCCATCCTTATCTTTATCAAATCCCATAAACTTATAGGTATTGATATGTGGCTTTCCTTCCTGGAACTTACTTCTGATACCCCATTTACAGTTTTCAGAAATGTTTCTGGATTCATCCTGCACTAAAGAACTTAATATAGTAAAAAGGAGCTCACCAGTCGCATCCAGCGTATTGATGTTCTCCTTTTCAAAGATAATTCCTATTCCTAAATTTTTAAGTTTTCTTGAGTATGTCAGACAGTCCTGTGTGTTTCTCGCAAATCTTGAAATTGACTTAACAATGACCAGATCAATCTTTTTGGCTTCACAATCTGCAATCATTCTCTGAAACTCCTTACGCTTCTTCACATTCGTTCCAGAAATTCCTTCATCCGCGTATATATCAAGTGCCAGAAATACCATACACGAATTCGTCAGAAATATTTTCTTTTGCGATAAATCCACCTGCCATCATTCCAAATAAAACACAACGCCATACAGGCAGGAGTATTCGTTTTTCTCCTGCCTGCATAATTTTCTCCAAAACCTGTTCTGGTGTATATACTGAATTATCCATCGTTCTATGTCACTCCTTTTGTAATTTGTTTCGTCTAACTCTTGTTAGTTATCTCTTTTGTCATAACATATAACAGCCACTGCCGCAACTGGTCATAACCGGATCTTCCTATTCCCATCATCCTTCCATTATTTCTAAATACTGTCCCTTGTCAATATGCATCATGGAGATCCGATTTTGATACCGGCGGAAACCATATACACAATCTACATTTCGGATCAGAGACTGCAAACGCTCATCCGGCACACAGACAATCAGTTGCAGATTCATCTTTCTGGCATATTTCAGACAGACTGCGCTCCGCTCCTGATCCATTTTGGAAAACGCCTCATCCAGCAGTACCAGCTTGATTTTGGAATCCCGCTTACTCTGCTGCATATACAGCATGGCAAATCCAGCAAGCAGAGCTACATACTTTGGATTTTGTCCCTCACCACCGGAATCCCTGCCCGCCATATCATCGACAAAGTTTTCCCGGATCACATTTCCATGTTCATCGGTTACCTGTTCAAACATGCTGAATGACAGATAATTTCTGTAGTCTGCGTACTGTTCCATTTCTTTGCGCTTCTGTGCCCGCAAATGCTCATCCTCGTCTTTTGGTGGCATAAACTTGTCGGTCAGAAGTTTGATCTTCTGCTCATATTTCTGATAAAATGCATCTTCTCCGAAACTGATCTGACCGTCAATTCCGGCATTGTCCAGATTCTTGCTGTCGAGTTCCTCTGCCATAAGCATATCAAAGAACTGTCCGTTTTCATTTTTGGCCGGTTCAATTTTAATCTGGTACGTGCTGTCTGAGAAATTGGTTTCCCGCAACAGGCGGTTGATCTCATATGCGTGCCGTTTGGCTGCTTTGATATCTCCGTGAATTGTTGCAATGACATTCTCCCGGAGACTCTTATAGATGGATGCACACTTTTTTTCAAATTCTTCTTCGTATGCCGGCTCAAAATCCGTCCTGTACCGTTCAAGCATTTTTTCATATGCTTCATTGGATTTCTCAGCTCCGCTGAATTCACTGGCCGGATATGCAAGAATATATTTATTTCGCGCCATCTGCAGACGTTCTGCCTGTTCCTGCTCCTTATCTGCCAGATCTGCAATCTCTGCCTTCTTCCTGTTAATCACGGACTGCCCGGATTGCTTTTTTAACAATTCCCACACTTCCTGTTCGAGTTCTTCATTGGCAATATATCCCTGCAGCTTTTCCTCCAGCTGCTGTCTTCTAGACTCATTTTCTCCGGAAAGCTGCCCATACCGGCTGGTTAGCTTTGCCAGCTCTGTCTGCACTTCATCGATCTCAGTCTGGATGTCCCGCACCTGCTTCTTTAAAGCCTGTTCCTTCTCTTCGAGTTCTTTGTATGCCCCCTCCCGCAAAAAGCGGATCACTTCTTCGAGTTCTTTCTTGGTTTTATTTACCTTTGCAAGCTCAGCACCCGCCTTGGAGAGTTTCACGTAATGAGATGGCTCATCTTTCAGACACTCAAATTCTCTTGCAGCTTTTAATCTGCGCAGCAGATGATCCAATTCCGTCTCCTGTCTGCTTAAATCTTCCACATCGTTTTCATATTCTGTAAGCCGCGCCTTGGAAACACGGCGTCCAATACACGCTCTGGTCGTATAGTCTTTTTTCTTAAGATGCCGGAAAATAAAATTGCTGTACGAATAACAATCCGGTGTCACACCATCCCTTACCTGCTCCAGTTCCTCCACAGACCTGCATTTCATAATATGTCCCAGATACCGTTTCAGGCATACATCCACATAAGCATCCTCTGTCTTTACTGCATCATATAAAGATCCTTCCAAACAATCCGGCTCACTGTCCGCAATCGCCTTGGAATTAATTAAATCCACATTTTCATATTGCTTCATGTTGCGAAACAGGACTGCTGCCTCATGTGCATATTGTGGTTCCGTGATCAGGGAACGTTTTAATCTTCCCATGCGTCCCTCAATGGCATTTTTCCATTCTTCCTCCTGCACATCAAACAGATCAGCAAAAATCTGCACCCTGACAGTCGTTCCATAGCGGTCACTCAGCTGTTGGGATAATGCCGTTCTTGCAGACCTCAGATTCTCCTCATATGGTTTGCGGTTATGTTTCATGTCATCCACCAGCCGCTTTTTTTCTTTTAATTCTTTTCCGATCTCGCGTCTCTGCTCACTGTAATCCTCCACTTCATTTTCGATATTCTGCTTGGCAGATTCAATTTTTAAATGCAGGTTCTGGCACAATTCCTCCGTTACGTTTCCACTGCCAAGCTCTGCAATCAAGTTTAGAACCGGATTACTGATATAATCGGTGATCACATCATCTTCTTCCCAGTTTTTCATTCCAAGAAGGATCTTGTTCCACTGTCTCGTATTATCCGCAAGCATCTGGCTGCGTGCATCCAGTTCCTCATACTGCTGCTGTTTTCCACCCAAATCACTGGACTTAAGATCTGCACTGACCTGAATCAGTTCCTGTTCGGTTTCCCCACGCACAGCAGAACGTTCTTTTATCTTTCCATGCAGCTGCTCCTGTTTCTCTGCAATGATCTTTTTATCCTCTTCCGCGGTCTGAATTCTTGCCCGCAAATCTTCAATTCCAATGCAGCGGATCATTGCCTCTGCCCGGATCTTATCGGACTGCAGACGCACAAGTTCCTGCCCGGATGTCTGAATATCTGTCAGTATCTCGATTCGTTTTCTCAGATCTTCTATTTTATCTTTGATCTGCCGGTAAGAATCCAATTGTTCACTAATCGTGGCAATGGTATTGGAAGTGTTCTTTGGAAACATATAATCACGAATAAACTGTCCCGTTCCATTGGTCATTTTCAGAGCAATTGCACTTTTTTCCATCGTGATAAAACGGTTCTGATCAATATACCCGAGAATCACATCATATAGAGTTCCCAGGTATGCCTCTTTGGAACCATAAATGCGGTTGACTTCTCCCTTTCCGCGGTTGTCATCGGATTTTGTTCTGGCACTGACCAGCTTTTTGATCTCCTGATTGGAATAGCAGACGCCCTGTTCCGTCAGATATTCAGACTCCGGCATTTTCCCGGAGTGACTGAAATACACAAATTTTTTAATCTCAGAATCTGATTTTCTTACTTCAAACGCAATTCCAATACAGGTTGTAATATGGGTTCCGGTATCTTCAATTTCCAGAGCAATTACGGAACAGAAATCACAGTCTTTACGATTGGCAGATCCGTCTTTTTGTTCTCCGCGCAGATAACTTAACACACTTCTGCGATTTTTTGCATCATCCGCTGCTTTATTCAGAAAACTCGGTGAGAAACTTCCATACAAAATGACCTGGATGGCATCCATCACTGTCGATTTTCCAGATCCGCTTTTTCCACTGAACAAATTCACATATTCATGAAACTCCAGTACCTTATGATCAATGCCTCCCCAGTTGTTAAGGCACATCCTTGTAAAAACTTTTTTTGCCTGACTCAATTTATTCACTCCTCATTTCGTCTTGTGTTTCCCACTGATCCTGCGTCTTTTCCGAATACTCTGCTTCCTTTTGTTCTTCCGTTTCCCCGGTTTCTCCTTTGAACATTTCAACCAGCTCATTGATATCTGCCGCTGAACAGAAAATATTAATGGTACTGTAAATATAAATCGGGGAATCGTCTTCGAGATTTCCAATGGCACTTGGCAGTTCGATCATCTGGTGTGTTTTCATCAGAATCAATGCCTCCTGCCACTCCTGAGCGGTCAGTCTGCGCGTAATCAGGTTCGTTTCCTTTCCATATCTTCGGATCTCCGCAAGACTGGTTGTCGTGGCATGTAGTCCTTCTCCCATAATTTTATCCCGATAAATCAATTTCATAAGGATCACCAGTTTCGTTGTTAAAAGTGTCATACGCTCCGTCAGCACGCCATCTCCTGTAATCCGGAAAATATGTTCCTGCGGATCATGAACCAGTTCACAGTCAAGCACCTGCAGATAATCTGCAATAAATTCCCGATTTCTCGCACATACCTGATAGTGAGGATTATCCTTCTGGATCAGAGTAACCGGATCACACTTTGTCTGCAAAATACAGGTCTGGCGAAACAGATCCTGTATGGTTTTTCTAATATTTTCCGCCTCACTCTGCGAGATATTTTCCATGTATTCTAACATTTATTTTTTCTCTCCTTTTTTTGCGTCAATCACCAGTTTTGAAAAAACAAATCCATATTCTCCTTTTAATTCTCCATCAATATGCACCGTTTCCTCTTGTTTCGTATCATCCGTTTCCTCCTGCCACAAAAACAGCAGTTTTTCCAGATCTTCTACGGACTGAATCGTCTGTTCATCCGTGACAAATCTGCCATCCACGATATTTTTCTGCCTGAATTCCTGCAACTGTTTTTTCGTATAAAGCGGCTTTGGTACAAAATCGGTCATCTGAGTCTCCTCGTTGTGCTTTTCCATCGCAATCGGGTGAAATCCTGCATCCTCCGCATTTTTCCGGTTGTAAAAACTTCTATCGGTTATATTCTTAAACTGTGTTCCCACTCTGATCCGGTCACGCATTTGTTCTAACACCTGTGGGCTGTTTGCATGATGATCCAACAAATTAATTAACTTTACAATGTGATCTTCATCCGAAGAGCCTTCCTGCAGAATATAATGGATTCGTGCCAGTGCACGCTTGGCAAAGACAGTTTTCTGTTCGATCAGCTTGTTATATTTTTTTTCGATCAGATCAAATTCCCGCTCCACCTGATACACAAGCTGACTGGCACTTTCACAATATTCCAGACGATACTGGTTTCTTTTGCTGGTAACAGTTCCCTCCACAAGTCCGGTACGCTCTTTTACAAGCTGTTCCCTTTTTTGGTCATTTTCGCGAAGAATCTGGCTGACCAGTTCTTTAACTGCTTCCTTATAACGGTAAAAGCTGTCTGTTGTCGTAAGAATTGCATATTTTTTACTGTCACTGTTGTTAATTTCCTCTACCAGAACTTTCTGAATTCCAATAAAATTTTTTTTCTGCGACAATTCCTCAAAATAGGAACGCATTCCATCCTGCATATTGGAAAGAAGCTGCCCCAGCCGTCTGGACGTCTGGAGTGCGTTTTTTAAAATATCATTATTTTTTTCTGTGTCCGAATGATACGTAAACAAAGCACTGTAAATCGAAAGGATACTTTCCCTCTCCCGGCTGTCATCTTCTGTCTGAAGCTTCTGAAACAATTCCGTAAACAGCTGGCTGTATTCCGGGAAAGAAATAATATACGTATTTAACTTTTCATCAAAATCGCTTTTTAACCATCCCCACCGAATCAAGGTATTCAATATGCCAGACGGCGAATCTTCCGGAAATAAGGTATCCGGCTCGTCCTCTTCTTCTATTTCCTCATCCTCCCAGATAATCCTTGCCTTTGCAATTGTATCTGCAATAATCACACGGCATTCCTCTATCGTCAATCCAAGTGCTGTATACACTTCATTATTTTCCTCATAAATTGCCACAAGAAACTGCATATATGCATCACGGTTTTTCGTGCGAAATAGTTTATAAAATTCCTTTGGAATTTTCTTTTTTAAAATCATGAATGAATTTCCTCTTTATTTTCTACAACAGCCGTTCCTGTTCTATCGTCAGACCTGACTTAAGTATTGCTTCCTTTAATGGTTCCAGTAGTCCTGCATTTTTCCTTATCAGCTTATTTCTGGTATCTTCCTTTAATAAAATACCTGCATCCTCCCTGACTGCTAATTCAAAATCCTCCTGACTCATTTTGTATGGAAGAAGTTTTGGGAATACCTGCGCCTTAATAAACTGGAAAATACAGATTCCTCCATAATCCAGATCTCCCCAATGATAAAATTCACATTCCTCAGAAACCAGATCACAAATCGTCTTCAAAAACCGAACTTCCTTTGGAGAGAAAAAACCATGACAAAATATATAAAGAGTATCTTTTCTATAAGACATGTCCTCATAGTTTGCTTTATTTTCAATTGTCATGATTCTTTTGCAACCTGACAGGGCATACGCCCTTGCATGTTCCATTGTCTGTGTATTTATAATCGTTCCATAAATCTGTGATGAAGAATCAATTACTTTTTCATCATTTATAATATACTGCAGTGTGCCTTTCCACTCAAGCGTCTGCGCATAAGAATGAATATTATGCGCATCCAGCAGTTCATCATCACTCATTTCTTCTATATAAAATGGAGATTTTGCTTTTAAAACAGACAGTATTCTATCCTCATAATTTTTTTGGAAACATTTGGAATTGTGAAGGACACGCGCACTGAACACCCGTTTCCAGATGTGTTCCTTTTGATGTGCAACTGCATCTATACATACAAAAAAAGTTTCATCTTCCAGTTCTTTCTGCTCTTTGCCTCTGTTCAACAGATCCAATAAATCATCATAGTAGGAGCACAACCATGCACAATCCTGTCCTTTTCTCCGCCATTTTTCCACACGGGCAATGAGACGAAGCTGCCTTTCCCTTGGATCTTCGATTTGTTCCCTTTCACACAATTCCGGAATAATCGCAACATCATAATCAATTTTCTTAATACTTGTTTTTACATCTTTCCAATCGGGCTTAAACTTCCCCATCTTTCCCGCATTTGTCTCATTTTCAAGAATATTTGCCTGATCCAAAAGCTGTTTTCTTCCACCCACTATTTCCATAACATCCGCATCAATATACGGATGTTTCCATCCACTGAGCATCCCCGCCCTGTAATGATCGGTATTGGTTTTATCAATGATCCAACGGGCTAAAGTTTTATGTTCCTGCTCTTTTTTTCTGCCCACGTGGTCTCTCCTTTATTCCTATGATTTCATCCACAGGAAGTGCCGCGTAAAAAGCTGATGCATATCTGCCAAAAACGTAGACATAACACTTCCTGAACCTTTTACCTCTTCTTCCGTTGCTTCCTGCTGTAATGCTGCGATTGCTGTTTCCATTTTTTCATTTCTTTATCTTCATATATTTAGTATAACGAAAAATTTTCCGAATTGCACCTATTATTTAAACATTTCGCATGAATCATCACCGACAAAAAGAGAACAGTGCCCCGATTTATCATCTGACACTGTTCTCTTTCTTTTGGTTTTATCCCTGTTCTCCGGATTCCGGTACATCTGTACTTACCGGTTTTGTACTATTCTGCGGCTCCACTTTTGCCATCGTAACCTTTGTTCCGTCATCCTTTACTACAAAGTTCACGGAATCAAGTCCCGATACATTCACATTGCGGTTTACCTTCGCATCGTAAGACTCTGCGTTGATAATATCTGCCAGATCAATTCCGGTTGCTTCTTTCATGCTTTCAAAGACTTTTGCCATGACCACCGGCACATTTCCGGCAATCTGATCCACCCCATTGCTGCCGCCTTCGCCACCGCCAATGATTGTGATCTTGTCAATCTGGCCGAGCGGTTCTGCAACTTTTCCGGCAATATCCGGAAGTACCTTGATCATCATTTCCGCTACTGCAGCCTTATTATACTTCGCATATGCTTCTGCCTTCTTTTCCATGGCTTCTGCTTCCGCAATACCTTTTGCCTGAATCGCAGATGCCTCTGCCTCACCTACTGCCCGGATACCGGCTGCTTCCTGCTCTCTTGCAAAACGCATGGCTTCTGCCTGTGCCTTCTGTGCTTCCGCTTCCCGCTGTGCCTCAAACTGCTTTGCCTCTGCGTCCTTCTGACGCTGATAAAGTTCTGCTTCCGCGCGCTGCTGGGCTGCATATTTTTCTGCCTCGGCTTTCTTCTTTACTTCTGCCTCCAGCGACTGCTCCGTAACGGCAACCTGCTTCTGCTTTAACTCAATTTCCCGCTCCTGCTTTGCAATATCTGCATTTGCCGTGGTAACTTCGATGGTCTTACGTTGTTCCTCTTTCTGGATTTCGTAAGCGGCATCTGCCATCGCCTTCTTTGTATCGGCTTCCATCTGAAGTTCTGATTTTTTGATTGCCAGTTCATTCTGTTTCTTCGCAATCTCTGTCTGCGCTTCCACTGCCGCATCATTGGATTCTTTATCCGCTGCTGCCTGTGCAACTTTAATATCTCTCTCACTCTCAGCTTTTGCGATGGCTGCCGATTTCTTAATCTTTACAATATTGTCGATACCGAGATTTTCAATGACATCATTTCCATCAACGAAATTCTGCACATTGAAACTGATGATATCCAGTCCCATCGCTGCCAGATCCGGCTCCGCATTTTCTTTGACAAGGTTGGCAAATTTCTGACGGTCAGAAACCATTTCCTCCAGCCGCATCTTACCAACAATCTCACGCACATTACCTTCAAGCACTTCACGTGCCACACTTGCTATGTACTCTGTATTTTTATTCAGAAAGTTCTCTGCTGCCAGACGCAGTTTCTCCGGATCATTACTGATCTTGACATTGACCGTGGCATCCACATTGATATTGATGTAATCCGCTGTCGGTACGGCGTTACTCGTCTTGACATCAATCGGAATCAGACGCAGATTCAGTTTATCCAGACGCTCAAAAAACGGAATCCTTATACTTGCCTTTCCAATGACAACTTTTGATTTCTTTTTCACACCGGAAATAATGTATGCCATATCCGGTGGTGCTTTCACATATCCCAGCAATAACAGCAATACAACGATCACCACAATAACCGCCGGGACAAGATACGGTATCAGATTTTCCATAAAAATCCCCTTTCTGTTAACTACTCCTGCTACCTTTTTATTGTAATATACTTTTTAAAAATTGTCATATTATTTTCTTATGATGTTTTCCTTAACTTAATCTTAAAACATAGACACTTGAAATTCTTTCCTGTTAAATCCATGAAAAATATTATAAAATAATTTGGAAAAGTTTGTAACGAAACCATCTTTTCGCCGTCTAATCTGTGTAAAAAGGAGGTGACCGGTTCTGAATTATGAAAAATTGTACAATTCCTATTACCTGCAGGTTTACTCTTACGTGATGACAATCGTCAAAAATCAGTCCCTGGCGGAAGAAATCACACAAAATACGTTTTATAAAGCGCTGACTGCCCGACACGGCTATAAAGGGAAATCCCGTGAATTCACATGGCTGTGCAGCATAGCCAAAAACCTTGCAGTTGATGAATGCCGCAAAAATCAAAAATATGCCTGTTTCGATGCATCTGCTGCGGAAACATCCGATGATATTGCAAACCATATTGCGGATCAGGACTCTGCGCTGCAGATTCATCTCGTACTTCATGAACTTAAAGAACCTTATAAAGAAGTCTTTCAGCTAAGAGTTTTCGGAGAATTATCCTTTTCACAAATTGGAATAATCTTCGGGAAAACAGAAAACTGGGCGAGAGTTACTTATCACAGGGCAAGATTAAAAATTAAAGAAAGGATGGACCACTATGAATCATAATCCAAACGAATGTGACATTGTGCAGGATCTCCTGCCATTATATTACGACCATGCATGCAGTCCTGCCAGCTGTGAACTGGTCAGACAGCATCTTGCTGACTGCGCTGACTGCGAAAAAATTTACGAAGATTTAGCCAATCATACCATTGACAACGTAATTGAAACCGAATCCTGCGAAATTCTGGAACGGCATGCCAAAAAAGAACGGAACCTGGCATACAAAGCCGGTATAGTCATTGCCGCCCTGCTGCTTGTTCCGATCCTTATTACCTTTATTGTATCCATGGCCGGCGGCAGCGGACTCGGCGTATTCTCTGTCGTAACCGCTTCCATGATGCTTGTCGCAGCACTCACTGTTGTTCCGCTTATTTCTTCCCAGAAACGGCTGATGAAATGTATTTTATGTGGTGTCGGTGCCCTGCTGCTGATTTTATTTTTTGTAAATGCCATGAATGGCGGAGGAGAATTTTTCTTCTGGTCCGTTCCGACTGTATTCGGACTTTCCGTTGTATTTTTCCCTCTGGTGATACGCGAAATGACATTACCGCCTGTATTATCCGATAAAAAAGCCCTTATTATCATGATCTGGGATACGCTTTGGCTCTACCTGACCATATTTACCGTATCTTACCGTTCCGGATTAGGCAGTCTGAAAACCGGATGCATTGTGGCAACAGTTCTGATGATTGGTGTATGGCTCTTTTTCCTCATAATTCGCTATCTCCCGGTCAATGGTTTTATCAAAGGCGGTCTGTGTACACTTCTTTGCAGTATATGGATTACCTTCTCCAATGATGTTTGCAGTTATCTTCTGTATGATACCAGACAGCTTACCATCCGCCATGCGAATTTTTCCACCTGGACGACAGATCTCAACGTAAATGCCAACGTGTATGTCATCCTTCTTGTCGCCGGAATTCTCATCAGTGCTTTACTGATCGGAATCGGGATTGTAAAAAAGAAAAAATAATTCCAACAAAGTCCATCGGATGACCAGGCTGCGTTTGCCCGACCTGTAGACGGCAATATCGCAGCCTCTATTCCGAAAAGCTTCCATTGATTCTTATTGTATTTTCCATCCGGCGCTCTGCATCTGAAGATTTGTCATATGCCGGTAGATTCCGTTGGTGCTCATTAACTCCTCCGGTGTTCCTTCTTCCGCGACTTTTTTCTACAAATTCTTGTGTACTCATCCGAAATATTACTATTTGCCTTTTAAAAAAAATCAAATAAATCATGTGTCGAAGTGCTCATGTTCATTCCCCACCATTCTTTATATGCCTATTTTAACCGTTTCACATATTCATAAATCCGTTTCAGCATTCCGTCTTTATCTTCTCCTAATTCTCCACGAATTTTGTCACCAAATCCCATATATGTATTAAATCCAAGCATATATACAGCCATTGCCATAGACAGCTCTCCGTTTTCATCACCATACAATGATGCCACTTTTCTCAATTCATCAATAACCGTATC
>ERZ838118.131-NODE-131-length-99175-cov-47.312984_pt1 | contig 99175 bp, 82 predicted proteins | sample MGYA00519863_ERZ838118 | MGnify/ENA primary metagenome ERZ838118 (study PRJEB31850, sample SAMEA3708827) | human gut metagenome | biome: human gut; feature: human-associated habitat; material: faeces | place: China | collected 2014 ...
TCTTTTGTCGGAAAGAACTCCACCGCAGAAAAAGCAAATACATGACTTGCAGATTTTGATTGTTTCCATTAGGTTTGCATCGGACTAATCTTATTCTATTTGTCTTTTTTTATGAATCTATATAAGATAGTCTTGTCTATTGCAGAGACATAACCAACAATATGTCCGTCTGCATCTACATTTATGGAACTGACCTTTTTCTTTAAAAAATATGTCTCTTTCGGGGAACCGTTGAAATCATAAGTTTCAATGATATCACCTGTTTCAGTTCCATCACTGGATTTCAAACATAAAATTAACCCTGAGTAGGTAGCGACAGAAAGGTAATATTGCATCAGATTATTATAGTCTTTTATATCAGACTGATTATTTTTATTTCCTAAAGCAAACCGGGGCTTTATTTTGTTATCTGTAATTGAATATATTTCTATTCTGTCTATATACTTATAAGCTATTATTAAAGTAGAGTCTGATATGTTTTGTATAAAATCAAAGGGGGTATATGATGATTTTTCTTTTCGAATAAGATTTTTATATGAATCTAAAATTTCACCTTGTGCCAAATCAACAATATCCCAGTAGGAATAATTACTTTCATCCACTTTCATCAAATATTTGTCATCCGCAATCTGACTGATGAAGGTAAAAGGTTTACATAGCCCTTTTCCATCATTATATAATGGCAGTGTTTTGACTACACGTATAGAATCATGTTCAGGTGTAACTTGCACCAACTTATGCCCCATAATATCATATAATAGTATATCTTTTGCTATAGCATCCCCACAATTTAAAGTTATAAATTCATTGGGACCTTGACCTATTTTTCCATAACCATATAGCTTTCTACAAGAGGGGTAAGAGTAAACTGATAGGAAATTATTTGTCACGCCATAGGTCACAAAACATAGGTTGTTTGCATTAATTTTCCAAGATAGTATATCAAATGTTTCTGCTATTTCTATTGAATCGGATATCTCCATTTCTTGAAATTCTGTGAAGGTTCTTTCTTTGTTGAAAAAATCTTCATGCTGCTTTTGTTTTGTGCATCCCAAAACAATTACTGAAAATAATAGCCAAATAGTATATTTTCTCATTCTGTTTTATTTTCCCATTAATGTCTTATCAATTAGTGGCAATTCCCTTCGCTGGTGTTAGGTGCTTTAGCAACCCAAACAGAGCAACAATCATATGCTCCACCTGATTTTCCCATAAATGCAGTATAGCCATTTGTATCATGGCATCCCTCATCTTTTCCATCAGCTAATGCTTCCACATTAGCCAAAGCCAATTCCGACATTCCCTCAGCCTTCTGAGAGTTGTACACATTATACCCTGCCAGCAGAGCAAATGTCGCAACCAGTGTTGTTTTCAAAATATTCTTTTTCATCTCTTTTCTATTTTTCGATGATTCATTAATTTTGTTTTCATCTTTTGTCGGAAAGAACTCCACCGCAGAAAAAGCAAATACATTACTTGCAGATTCTGATTATTTCCATTAAGTTTGCATCGGACTAATCCTCCTTTCTTTAAGGAGAAACCCAAGGGAAGGAAGGGTTTCTCTAAATTAAACTTTATTTATTTGGCATTCCCTGCTATCATTAACCGAAGCGGGGATGCCTTTGTATTTCAATACACGGTTATCATCTTATTAAAATGACCTTTTTCTTCTGCCTCATATGTTACTGTCTGTTCCAATGACGTGCCGGGACGGACAGGTTCCTTGTTGTAACTCCCCTTGGTGCAACCGCAAGATGTAGTGACATCCTGAATGACCGGCAGATTGTTATTAGCTGAAGGTTGCGTTAATCAAATGACATATATGCATAGGCTTATGCGTACGTACGTGTAGCCCGATGCGTATATACGTGTGAAGAAATAATCCGGCTGATATGGGAACTTTAATGAAAGGGGAATATCTAAAACCCTGCCATGGGGTTCTTTCCAATATCCCATGGCAGAGTTTAAAAGATTATTTCATCGGGGTGATAGTGAAGCCCCAGCTGTAAGCCTGGTTCGGGTTAATCAAAGCCCATTTTTCGGGCCATGCTCCCCAGCTGTCATAACCGCCTACGCCTTGTTGCTGCATGTCTACGCATACTTCTACGAAATCACGCGGAGTAATGTCATTGATATGAGTTTGGCGGCGGAGAACATCTTTTGCTTTAGCTTCGCTGCGATTGGCTATTTCTTCGGCTGAGAAATTGTTCCATTGGCGCGGACGATTAGTGGTTTCTTCCGAGTCAAAATCTTCTACTGAGTTGCGCAATGCATTGAAACCGAATGTCTTGTCGGATGTGATGCGTAATCCTTTACCGTTCTTTTTGCTCAATGACACCCAACGGGTATCGAGGTGGTGACCGTTTTCTTGCGGACGGACGTAAGGGTAATACATAGCATCGGCTGTTGTCTTATAGAGGTCGACGATAGTTCCTGCCTTGCGGTCGATGTAGTTTTCTTCAGGGCCACGACCGAAGTAGGTAACTTGGTTCATTTCTGCCGGCAGACGGAAACGCACACCGATACGAGGTACTTCTGCTTTGATGTCTGCTGCCTTGAAGTCACAACCTACATGTAGGCTGCCGTTCTTGCCAAAGGTATAATTTACAATGTATTGGTTGCCGGCAGGCAATGCGTAAGTGACACTCAGAGTGTTGTCGGCAAATGAAGTATGGGCCACCTTGAAGTCCTTGCTTGACTGTTTCCACACGTGGGTGCGCTTGGGCTCGCCGTTACCGTAATCATTGTCATTCGGTGCACGCCAGAAGTTGGGCTGAATGCCAAAGCTGTCTTTGAAATATTCGGTGCCGTTTACTTTATAAGAGGTAACGATGCCACTCTTTTCGTTCAGGACAAATTGCATTCCGTTGCCCGAAACTACCATTTCGTCTCCGTTTTTCACTGCTTTCATTCCCTTGCCTGCCATGAACTCGTCTTTCAAAGGCTCGATAGGCAATTGGAATTGGTCACGTGCAATTTCGTGACCTGCCGGAATCAGGATTTCAGGTTCGACGGCAATGACATGGAAATTGACGAAATATTCGGTATCTTTCTTGGCTTTCAAACCGTTTACATTTACCGTGAATTCTTTGGAGGCCTGCGGAGCAATGTCTAACGAGACTTTTCCGCTTCTTATAATCTTATTGTTGGCTTTCAGCTCATATACAATCATATACTTCTTCAGGTTGGTGAAGTAGAAACGGTTGGTGATAAGGAACTTGCCTTGTGCCGCATCGGTCATTTCGAAACCTACATTTTGATAAGCGTATTTCACTTCTGCCATGGCAGGGTGTGGATTACGGTCGGGGTTGACAATACCGTTGCAAAGGAAGTTGCCGTCGCTAGGTGCGTCTTTTCCGAAATCGCCGCCGTATGCCCAGAACGGACGTCCGTTTTCATCTTTCTGCAAAATACCCTGATCTACCCAGTCCCAAATATATCCGCCTTGCAGGTTGGGATATTTATAGATGGCTTGCCACTGTGCCCACAGGCCACCGGTGGAGTTACCCATGGCGTGTGCATACTCGGATGGCATGATAGGACGGTCACTGCCTTCTTTGCCTATCGATTCAAACCAGCTTGCACCGGGGTACTGAGGAACGAACATATCGGTATTCCACTCCCATTGTGCGCGTTCGTAGTTCACAGGGCGGTTCATGCCTTTGGTTTCACGGTTTTTCACCCAAAGGTAAGTCTGATAGAAATTATATCCGTTTCCGGCTTCATTACCCAATGACCAGAAGGTTAAAGATGGGTAGTTCTTATTGCGTTCATACATATTGATGGTGCGGTCCATGTGGGGTTTCAACCATTCGGGGTTGTTGCCTAATGTGCCGCCTTTGCGGAGGTCGTATTTCATGCCGTGGCTTTCGATATTGGCTTCATCGTATACATAAAGGCCATATTCATCACAGAGTTCATAGAACTTGCGGTCTTGCGGATAGTGACACAGACGGACGGTGTTGATATTGTTCTGCTTCATCAGCTCAAAGTCTTTGCGCATCAGTTCTTCGGGAACATAGTGGCCGGTTGCTTCGTTGTGCTCGTGAATGTTCACGCCCTTCATCTTTAACGGTTGACCGTTGACAAAGAAGCAGATATAAGGTTTGCCGTTTCCTGCAATTTGGTCAATCGGTTTGATTTCAAAGCGACGGAAGCCGACATTGAAGGGAATAACTTCTGTTGTTTTTCCGCCTTCTTTTAAAGAAATCAATAATTTATAAAGGTTGGGTTGTTCGGAAGTCCAAGTCTTTACATTATTTAATGCAGCATTGAAGGTAACGGTGTTTTTTCCGTCTGCGCTGACACTGCAAGGTGTCTCGGCAGAGGTGACAACTTTCTTATCGGCATCCAGCAACTCGTAAGCTACGGTTACGTTCTTGTTGGCGGCGGTATGGTTAGTCACATTTACGTCCAGTTTAAAGATACCGTTCTTGTAGGTATCGTCAAGGGTAGAGATTACTTCGAAATCCTGAACGGCAGTCTTCGGCTGTGAGAATAAGAATACATCTCTTTCAATTCCGCTCAGACGCCAAAAGTCTTGGCACTCCAGATAAGAACCGGTGCTGTAACGGAAACACTTCACCACCAATGAGTTCTTGCCCGGTTGCAAATAGTTGTTAATCAGAAACTCTGCCGGATTCTTAGAGTCTTCGCTATATCCGACTTCTTTCCCGTTGAGGTATACATAGACGCCTGATTTAGCTCCTTCCAGACGGAGATATATGTCGCGTCCGTCCCAATCGGCGGGAATCTCGATGTCGCGCTGATAGACGCCTACCGGATTGGCCTCGGGCAAATGCGGCGGTTGCGGGTTGCTGGGCTGGAAATCGTATGGCTGATTGGTATAGATGGCTGTTCCATATCCTTGTACTTCCCAGTTGCCGGGAACATTGATTTCTTTCCATGCAATGCCGGCACCGGGCTGTTCGATGTTGGCAGGTAAATCTTTATAAGCATCTACATAGTAGAAGTTCCATTTTCCATTTAGCAATTTATAATAAGGGCTATTTTCGTATTTGCCGGTCAGTGCCCGGTCCGGATTGTCGTATGACATGAAAGCCGTGCGGGGGGCTTCTTTGTTTACTGCTACGGTTTGGATATCTTTCCAATAAGGAAGTTTACTCCCTTCTGCACTGATGGTTTGTGCTGAGAATGCACAGAGAGCTGTGCCAATGAGGTATCTCAATAAGGTTGTTTTCGTAATATTCATAGATTGTCAGTTGTTTAAAGAAAAAGGGCGCTATTGCTGGCGCCCCTCTCTTAAGTCCTTTACGTTTAAAATAAGCAATTTATTGGATTTCTTCCGATAATTCAGCACCAGCCTTGAATTTGATTGCTTTTCTTGCTTTAATGGTGATAGACTCTTTGGTCGCCGGGTTGATACCCATTCTTTCTGCTTTTTCTACAACAGAGAAAGTACCGAAACCAACTAAAGATACTTTGTCACCACTCTTCAGAGCGTTTGAAACTGCTGAAACCACTCCTTCAACAGCTTTCTTTGCATCGGCTTTGCTCAAGCCCGATTCAGCGGCTACTGCGCTGATAAGATCTGCCTTATTCATAATGAAAATGATTAATTATTAATGTAACACAAAAGAATTTTCAAAATCAAGGACAAATATAAAGTTTCAAAATTAGAAATCAAACAGATAGCCTAAAAAAGATAAGCCAAAAATCAAAAAAACGTAAGAGAATGGGGTTTTTCTGCTGAATAACAGAATAAAATTGTAAATTTGCAAGCAATCAATGAATTATAGAAGAAAAGAATATGAATAGTATACCTGTTGTAACAAAGAATATATTGATAATAAACGTGCTATGCTTTTTCGGAAGTGTGGTGGCCACAAAATATGGGATTAACTTAAATGACTTGCTGGGACTGCATTTCTTTTTGGCTTCTGATTTTAACCCTGCACAGTTGATTACATATATGTTTATGCATGCCAATTTTCAACACATATTTTTTAACATGTTTGCTGTGTGGATGTTTGGGCGTACGCTTGAACTGGTTTGGGGGCCGAAACGTTTTCTGTTCTATTATATATTGTGCGGTATCGGTGCCGGTCTGGTGCAGGAGGGGGTGCAATATATCCAGTATGCCACTGAGTTGGTCAATTATGAGGGGGTCAATACGGGAATTGCTGTGATTCCGATGGCGGAATATCTCAATTTGATGACTACTGTGGGGGCATCGGGAGCCGTATATGCTATTTTGCTGGCTTTCGGTATGTTGTTTCCCAATAGTCAGATGTTTGTATTTCCCATTCCGTTTCCTATCAAGGCGAAGTACTTTGTGATGGGATATGCAGCGTTGGAGATTTACTTGGGTTTCGGAAGCTCGGCTGACGGCATTGCTCATTTCGCTCATTTGGGAGGAATGATATTTGGCTTTATATTAATAATGTATTGGAGAAAAAAGAATAATAATGGGCAGTTTTATTACTGATTTAAAGAACAGTTTCAATCGGGGTAATATATATATCCAGTTTATATATATTAATGTGGGGGTGTTTGTATTGACATCCCTTTTGGGAATTCTGTGGATGCTGTTTAACCGTAACGGTGCATTTATTCTGCAATATCTGGAGTTGCCTGCATGGACGGTGCAGTTTATCAGGCAGCCGTGGTCTCTGTTTACTTATATGTTTATGCATGCCGGAGTGTTGCACTTGCTGTTTAATATGCTGTGGCTCTATTGGTTCGGACAGTTGTTCCTTTCTTTCTTCTCGGCCAGGCATTTCCGCGGGGTGTATATCTTGGGCGGGTTTTGTGGCGGTTTGCTGTATATGCTGGCTTACAATGTCTTTCCATATTTCAGTGATTCACTTTATTATTCTTATTTATTGGGGGCCTCGGCTTCTGTATTGGCTATTGTGGTGGCAACGGCTGTCCGTGAGCCTGACTATCCGGTACATTTCATGTTTATCGGAACGGTGCGGTTGAAATATGTGGCCCTGTTTATGGTGGTGACTGATTTGCTGTTTATGACCTCGGGCAATGCCGGCGGGCATATTGCACACTTGGGAGGGGCATTGGCCGGATGGTGGTTTGCCTCCGGGCTGACTCGCGGACATGATGCAACGGCGTGGATTAACCGTTTTATCGATTGGGTGGCAGGCGGATTTACGGTACGTCGTTCTCCGAAGAAGCCCAAAATGAAAGTGCATTATGGCGATAAGGCGAAGGATTATGACTATAATGCCCGTAAGAAGCAGAATAGTGACGAGATAGACCGCATATTGGACAAACTGAGGAAGTCTGGTTATGACAGTCTTACGTCGGATGAGAAGAAAAGCTTGTTTGATGCAAGTAAAAAATAGAATATGAAATATATCGGTCGGCTTTTAGGTTGGATATTATTGGGGATAAATATATGCATGGCGGTATTATTGCTGATTTGTGCGTATAGTTCTTACATCAATCCGGTGGAGCACCCTGTGTGGTCGTGTGCCGGCCTTGCGTTTCCGGCTTTTCTGATAGCGAATGTTTTATTCTTTCTCTTTTGGCTGGTGGTATACCGCAGGTATGCCTTGCTGTCTCTCCTGACTTTTTTCTGTTGCTTTGGCGCTATCCGCACTTATATGCCTGTCAATCTGTTCGGAAAAGAACCTCCTAAGGATGCCATTAAAATATTGTCATACAATACGATGGCGTTTGAACAGGGACATCCTAACTTGAAGGATAACCCTAATTCGGTATTGGAATATCTGCGAAACAGTAATGCGGATATTATTTGTCTGCAAGAATATATATTGAGCAATCGGTTGACTAAAAAGGATGTGGATTATGCTTTGAGGGACTATCCGTATAAGCATTACTATAAGCTGACCGGTGTCAATGGGGTGGGGTGTTACTCACGCTATCCTATTTTGTCGGCGCATCCGGTCGACTATGAGAGCCGCACCAATGGGTCTGTAGCCTATACGATAAATGTGAAGGGAGACACCTTGCTGGTGGTTAATAATCATCTGGAGTCCAATAAGTTGACGGAGAAAGACAAGGCTGTCTATCGGGAGATGATAAAAGACCCGGATAAGGCCAAAGTGTCGGAAGGTTCTCGCTTGCTGATAGGCAAACTGGCGGAGGCTTCGGCTATCCGCGCTTCGCAAGCTGACTCCATAGCAAAATTGGTTGCCGGTTTTAAAAGTGGGGGAGTGATTGTCTGCGGTGATTTTAATGATTCTCCTTTATCTTATGCCCACCGGGTAATCGGGAAGGAGCTGAATGATGCTTTTGTACAGTCGGGCAACGGATTCGGGATATCTTATAATCAGAACCATTTTTATTTTCGTATCGATCATATCCTGTTGAGTAAGAATTTGGAATCTTATCAATGTACGGTAGACAAGACAATAAAGAGTTCGGACCATTATCCCATCTGGTGTTTTGTGGCAAAGAAATAATTCGTTTACCTTTAATTTAATATGAGTATGAAGAAACTAGTATTTACGTTAGCAACTTGTTGTATAATGTGTGCATGTGAACAAAAGACAGAAACGAATCCGTTCTTTACGGAGTTTCAGACAGAGTATGGCGCTCCCGATTTTGATAAAATCAAGATAGAGCACTATGAGCCTGCATTCTTAAAAGGCATAGAAGAACAGAATGCCGAGATAAAAGCAATTGTGGAGAATCAGGAAGCTCCCGACTTCGAGAATACGATTGTAGCGTTGGATAATAGCGGAAAGACACTGGCACGTGTCAGGGGTGTCTTCTTTGCATTGACGGAGGCCGACACGAATGATGCGATGAGTGCATTGAGCGAAAAGATTGCTCCCGTGCTTTCCGGACATAATGATAATATTTATCTGAATCAGGATTTATATAAGCGTGTGGCTGCTGTGCAGCAACAGGAGCAAGAAGGCAAAATAACGCTGACCACAGAGCAACATCGCCTTTTGGATAAATATTATAAAGCGTTTGTGCGTGCGGGCGCAGGATTGGATGCTGGGAAGCAAGACCGTCTTAGGGAGATAAATAAAGAACTGTCTACACTGGCTATTACGTTCAGCAATCATGTCTTGAATGAAAATAATGCTTACCAGCTGGTTATAGAGGACGAAGCAGAACTGGCAGGATTGCCGGAATGGGTAAAAGCAGGTGCGGCGGAAGAGGCCAAGGCTGCCGGAAAAGAAGGTAAGTGGCTGTTTACCTTGCAGAACTCAAGCCGTTTGCCGCTATTGCAGTATGCCGACAACCGCGGGCTGAGAAAGAATATTTATGAGGCCTATGTCAATCGCGGCAATAATGGGGATGCCAACGATAATAAAGAGATTCTGAAGAGAATTATTTCTTTACGCTTGGAGAAAGCCAATTTGTTAGGCTTTGATTGCTATGCCAATTTCGTGTTGGATGAGAATATGGCAAAGAACGCTAAGGCAGTGATGGATTTCTTGAATAATCTGTGGGGATATTCCTTGAAAAATGCAAAGGCGGAAGCTGCCGAATTGCAGAAAATCATGGATAAAGAAGGAAAAGGAGAGAAGCTTGCCGCATGGGATTGGTGGTATTATGCCGAAAAACTTCGTCAACAGAAATATAATCTGAATGAGGATGAAATCAAGCCTTATTTCAGTTTGGATGATGTGCGCAACGGTTTGTATTATGTTGCCAATCAACTGTATGGCATTACTTTGACAGAACTGAATAATATTCCTGTTTACGAACCGGATGTGAAGGTTTATGAGGTGAAAGATGCCGACGGCTCTTATTTGGGGTTGTTCTATGCCGATTATTTCCCTCGTGCAGGCAAGCGTGGGGGAGCCTGGATGGATAACTTCCGCCAGCAGGCAGGCGATGTGCGGCCATTGATTTATAATGTGGCCAGCTTTACAAAGCCCGCAGGCGATATGCCTTCGTTGCTGACACTGGACGAAGTGGAGACAATGTTCCACGAATTCGGACATGCTCTTCACGGAATGCTGACCAAATGTAACTATTTGGGCGTATCGGGTACGAATGTAGCTCAGGACTTTGTGGAGCTGCCTTCGCAGATAATGGAACACTGGGCTATGGAGCCGGAAGTGCTGAAGGTATATGCCAAGCACTATAAGACCGGTGAGGTGATTCCCGATGAATTGATTCGGAAGATACAGGACCAAGATACCTTCAATCAGGGATTTATGACAACCGAACTGTTGGCAGCCGCCTTGCTCGATATGGAATTGCATAATCTGACCGACACCGAAAATCTGGATGTAGTGGCCTTTGAAAAGACGGTGATGGACAAGCTGGGCTTGATTCCTGAAATCGCACCCCGTTATCGTGCCACCTACTTCAACCATATTCTTAGCGGTTATGCTGCCGGATATTACAGTTATCTGTGGGCGGAAGTATTGGACGCAGATGCCTTTGAAGCTTTCAAGGAACATGGATTGTTCGATAAAAATACCGCAGACTCTTTCCGCCGGAATGTTCTGGAAAAGGGTGGAACAGAAGATCCTATGGTGCTTTACAGAACGTTCCGCGGTGCCGAACCGAGCTTGGAACCATTGCTTAAAAACAGAGGACTGAAATAAAATACCCCATGAAATAGAACAAATTAGGCTGCGAAATATACTTTTGCAGCCTTTTTTCTTGTTTGAAATTCAAATATTTGTGTTTCATGCCGTGCGAATGTGAAAAAAAAACTATATTTGCAACCTTGTATAAACTAAGAATTAATCAAAAAGTAAAAATAATAAATTTCAAAGTAACATGCAAAACAAAGGATTTGTAAAGGTTTTTGCGGTATTACTCACCCTTGTATGTGTGTTTTATCTTTCTTTCTCTTTTGTGACCCGCTATCACATGGACAAAGCGGCACAAGACCCGAAAGGTGAAGCACATTACCTTGATTCTATGCAGAATGAAAAAGTTTATCTGGGTAGTTATACGCTGAAACAGTGTCGTGAGATGGAGATTGGTCTGGGTCTGGACCTTAAAGGTGGTATGAACGTTATCCTTGAAGTTTCTGTACCGGATGTGGTGAAGGCATTGGCCGACAACAAAACCGATGAAGCTTTCAACAAGGCTATATCAGAAGCTGCCAAACAGTCTATTACCAGTCAGGACGACTTTATTACTCTGTTTGTCAGAGAATACAAGAAAGAAGCTCCACAAGGAAAGTTGGCTGAACTGTTCGCTACTCAGCAGTTGAAAGACAAAGTAAATACCCGCAGCTCTGACGCTGACGTAGAAAAGGTATTGCGCGAAGAAGTCAAAGCTGCCATTGATAACTCTTATAATGTATTGCGTACCCGTATCGACCGCTTCGGTGTGGTTCAGCCTAATATCCAGGCTTTGGAAGGCAAGATGGGACGTATCATGGTGGAACTTCCGGGTATCAAAGAACCGGAACGTGTGAGAAAACTCTTGCAGGGTTCTGCTAACCTTGAGTTCTGGGAAACTTTCGATGCTAAAGAAATCTATCCTTATCTGACTGCTGCTGATAACAGATTGCGTGCTATCCTTGCTACTGATGATGCTGCTACTGACTCTACTGCCGTTGAGACTGCCGATACAAAGACGGTATCTGCTGCCGACAGTCTGGCTGCTGCATTGAAGGGTGAATCTGCAAACAACACTGTTGCTATGGAACAAATGAAGAAAGAACACCCGTTGGCTTCTATTCTTCAGTTGAACCCGAATGGTAGCTGTGTGGTAGGTTATGCTGATTATAAAGATACTGCCCAGGTAAATACTTACCTTGCCATGAAAGAGGTAAAAGAAATGTTGCCGAAAGACCTTCGCCTGAAATGGGGCGTGAAAGGTGCTGATTTCGACAAGACCGGACGTATCTTCGAATTATATGCCATCAAGTCAAGCGAACGTAACGGACGCGCTCCGTTGGAAGGTGACGTGATTACTGATGCCAAGGATGAGTTCGACAGCTTCGGCAAACCTTGCGTAAGTATGTCTATGAACACTGACGGTTCTCGTCGCTGGGCTGTCTTGACTAAGAATAATGTAAATAAGGCTATCGCTATCGTATTGGACGGCTATGTATATAGTGCTCCTAACGTAAACGGTGAAATCACCGGCGGACATTCTCAGATTACCGGTCACTTTACTCCCGAAGTAACAAAGGACTTGGCTAACGTATTGAAGTCTGGTAAGATGCCGGCTCCCGCACGTATCGTTCAGGAAGATATCGTTGGTCCGTCATTGGGTCAGGAATCTATCAATCAAGGTATCATTTCATTCGTAGTGGCATTGATTCTGTTGATGATTTACATGTGTGCTATGTACGGACTGATTCCGGGTATGGTTGCCAACTGTGCCTTGGTTGTGAACTTCTTCTTTACGCTGGGTATCCTTACTTCATTCCAGGCTGCATTGACAATGTCGGGTATTGCCGGTATGGTGCTTTCACTGGGTATGGCAGTGGATGCCAACGTATTGATTTACGAACGTACAAAAGAAGAATTGAGAGCAGGAAAGGGTGTCAAGGCTGCTTTGGCTGACGGTTACTCGAATGCATTCTCAGCTATCTTTGACTCTAACTTGACTTCAATCATTACCGGTATCATCCTGTTCTATTTCGGTACAGGTCCCATCCGCGGTTTTGCTACCACACTGATTATCGGTATCCTCTGTTCATTCTTTACTGCCGTGTTCTTGACACGTGTGGTTTACGAACACTTCATGAACAAAGACAAATGGTTGGGATTGACATTTACGACAGGCATTTCTAAGAATCTGATGCAGAATGTTCATTATAACTTTATGGGTATGATGAAACGTTCGTTCACTGTATTCGGTATCATTATTGTAGCGTGTGTGGTTTCATTCGTTCTCCGCGGTTTGGCTCAGAGTATCGACTTCACCGGCGGACGTAACTTTGTGGTTCAGTTTGAACAGCAAGTAGAACCGGAAACTGTTCGCGACCTGCTGAAACAGAAGATTACTGAAGATAACGTACAGGCTATCGCTTTGGGTACAGACAAGAAAACCATCCGTATCACTACCAACTACCGTATCACTGAAGACTCTCCTACAATCGACTCTGAAATTGAAGAGTTCCTGTATCAGTCTTTGAAAGACGGTAACTTGCTAGGCGAAGGCACTACACTGGAAATATTTATCGACCGTGATAACCGTGCAGGCGGTTCAATCATCAGCTCTCAGAAGGTGGGTCCCAGTATCGCTGACGATATCAAGACTTCCGCTATCTGGTCTGTATTGCTTGCGTTGGTTGCTATCGGTTTGTATATCCTGTTGCGTTTCCGCAATGTGGCATATAGTGTCGGTGCAACGGTTGCATTGGCTGTGGATACCACTTTGATTATCGGTGCTTACTCATTGTGCTATGGCTGGGTTCCTTTCTCATTGGAAATCGACCAGACATTCATTGGTGCTATCCTGACTGCTATCGGTTATTCTATCAATGACAAGGTGGTTATCTTCGACCGTATCCGTGAGTTCTTCGGCTTGTATCCGAAACGTAACCGTATGCAGTTGTTCAATGATTCACTGAATACTACTTTGGCCCGTACTATCAATACTTCACTGAGTACATTGATTGTATTGTTGTGTATCTTCGTATTGGGTGGAGACAGTATCCGCAGTTTCGCATTTGCAATGATTCTGGGTGTCGTTATCGGTACTTTGACTTCATTGTTCATTGCCGCTCCGGTAGCTTACCTGACCTTGGGTCACAAGATGCCCGAAGAAGAAAAGAAGGCATAATAAGAATTATAATTGTCAATAGATAAAAAGAAAGGAGATTCCCATGACGGAATCTCCTTTCTTTTTTATCTATTTCTTCTTCTCTTCTCTATCGGGCTACCCTTCCCGATGTATTTCCTTTCATCAGACTTTCCACCTCTTCCACAGTCACCTGATTGAAGTCACCGTATACGGTATTTTTCAGTGCAGATGCGGCAAGAGCAAACTCCAATGCTTTTTGGTCATTGTCGGGATATGTAAGTAAACCGTATATCATTCCTCCTACAAAGGCATCTCCGGTACCTACACGGTCGACTTCGTGAGTAATATCGTAAATACCCGTATATTTTAATGTTTGGTCGGAATAAAGTATGGCTGCAAGCAGATTATGGTTGGAAGTAACGGTGTTGCGCAATTCCAAAAATACTTTCCGGCAGCGCGGCACTATATCCGATATCTTTTGTCCGAATGCCTCGAACCCTTCCAACTCCAACGGATAAGCAGTGTCCACTGCTTGAAATCCTACTGGAGTGATGCCGAAAACTTCTTGGTATTCGGGCTCTGCACCGAAGATTACATCACTATATTGCACCAAGGGCAACATGACATCGGCAACCGAACGTCCGTAATTCCACAATTTCTTGCGCACATTCAGGTCACAGGAGATAGTTAAGCCCATACGGTCGGCCGTTTGTAAGGCTTCCAGACAGGCGTCGGCACCCTCTTGCGACAGTGAAGCGGCTATGCCCGACCAATGAAACCAACCGGCATCGGCGAATATCTTTTCCCAGTCTATCATGCCGGGGCGCAGGGTGGCAAAAGAAGACCCTTCACGGTCGTACACCACATTGGAGTTGCGAAACGAAGCGCCACTCTCAAGAAAATACAGCCCCATACGTTTTCCTCCGAGTACGATTCCTTCCGTGCCCAGTCCGTTGGCACGGATCGATGCAATACATGCCTGAGCCATTGCATTGTCGGGCAGTCGGGTGACAAACTCTGTGGGAATTCCGAAGTTGGCGAGCGATACAGCCACATTAGCTTCACTGCCGCCATACGTGGCAATGAATTCGTTGGTTTGGGAGAAACGGCGGAAGTCGGGAGCAGTGAGACGGAGCATCACTTCTCCAAATGTAACGACCTTCCGGTTTGTTGCAATCGGTTTCTTGTTCATAGCTTGTTTTACTTATGAAAACAGCCTTCACAAGCCGGTGGCAAGACCGATTTATGAAGGCTGTAGGGTTTCCTAAGACAGTATTTATTTCTTGAAACGTTCTTTCAGCTTGGCAAGCATGTCCTTAGTCATGGTATCCAAGTCGTATTCAGGTTTCCAGCCCCATTCTTCGCGGGCACAAGTGTCGTCCAGTGAGTTAGGCCATGATTCGGCGATAGCCTGACGCAATGGGTCTACATTGTATTCCATTTCAAAATTAGGTTCGTATTCCTTAATCTTGTTGAAGATGATTTCAGGATCGAAGCTCATTGAAGCGATGTTGAATGAGTTGCGGTGAACGAACTTGCTCGGGTCGGCTTCCATGATTTCGATAGCGGCACGCAAGGCATCCGGCATATACATCATATCCATGTAAGTACCTTTACCGATAGGACAAACGAATTTCTCGCCTTTGGCTGCTGAATAATAGATGTCTACAGCATAGTCGGTTGTACCGCCGCCCGGAGGAGTCACGTAAGAAATCAAGCCCGGGAAACGTACCGAACGAGTGTCGACACCGAAGCGGATGTTGTAGTAGTCACTCAGCAACTCTCCGGAAACTTTGGTTACACCATACATAGTGCGCGGATTGCGGATAGTGTCCTGCGGAGTCTTGTCCTTCGGAGTGTTGTTGCCGAACACACCGATAGAACTCGGAGTAAATACGGCACAATTCATAGTGCGGGCTACTTCAAGCACGTTGAACAAACCGCCCATACCGATTTTCCATGCAAGCTGCGGTTTGGCTTCCGCTACGGCCGACAGCAAAGCTGCCAAGTTGTAGATAGTGTCAATCTGATACTTTGATACAGTTTCGGCAATCTGCTGCTCGTTAGTGATATCAACGATAGCCGACGGACCTGATTCTGCCAGTTCGCCCTTGGGCTCTGCACCGGGGATGTATCCCGCTACGATGTTACCATTATAAATACTTCTTAATTTCATTGTTAGCTCTGAGCCAATCTGACCGGTAGAGCCGATAATTAATACATTTTTCATAGTGTAATAATAATACGTTAGTTTGCTATTTGCGAGCAAAGATAGGCAGAAGCATTCAGATTTTATCAAAGTTTTCTTTATATTTTTGCAGAAATTCAAAAAAAAATAAGAACTTTGTCCGTCGAAGAGAAATATCTGAACTTAATCTTTAATACTTAATAAAATCAAAGCTATGTATGGTAAAATGAAAGAGTTCCTCACGAAGGAATTGGCTGGCATCAAAGAAGCCGGATTGTATAAAAACGAACGTATCATTACAACTCCCCAAAAGGCTGATATCAAAGTAAATGCAGGAGAAGAAGTATTGAACTTCTGTGCGAACAACTACTTAGGATTGTCAAACAACCAGCGTTTGATCCAAGCAGCGAAAGACGCAATGGACTCTCATGGCTTTGGTATGTCATCTGTACGTTTCATCTGTGGAACTCAGGACTTGCACAAACAACTGGAAGCTGCTATCTCTGATTATTTCAAAACCGAAGATACAATATTATATGCTGCCTGCTTTGATGCAAACGGTGGTTTGTTCGAACCGCTGCTGACCGACGAAGATGCAATCATTTCTGACGCATTGAATCATGCTTCCATTATTGACGGTGTACGTCTGTGCAAGGCAAAACGTTATCGTTATGCCAATGCAGATATGGCTGATTTGGAACGCTGCTTGCAGGAAGCTCAGGCTCAGCGCCACCGCATCATTGCTACTGACGGTGTGTTCTCTATGGACGGCAACGTGGCTCCGATGGATAAGATTTGCGAATTGGCAGAGAAGTACGATGCACTGGTAATGGTGGACGAATCACACTCGGCAGGCGTGGTAGGTCCGACCGGTCACGGTGTAGCCGAACAATACGATGTGTATGGACGTGTGGATATCTTCACCGGTACATTGGGTAAGGCATTCGGCGGTGCTATGGGTGGTTTCACTACAGGTAAGAAAGAAATCATCGACATGCTGCGTCAGCGTTCTCGTCCTTATTTGTTCTCTAACTCTGTTGCTCCTGCCATTGTGGGCGCCAGCCTTGAAATGTTCAAGATGTTGAAAGAAAGCGATGCGCTGCACACGAAGTTGATGGACAATGTAACTTATTTCCGCGATAAGATGCTGGCTGCCGGTTTCGATATCAAACCGACTCAGAGTGCTATCTGTGCAGTGATGCTGTATGATGCAAAACTGTCTCAGGACTTTGCTGCCAAGATGCAGGAAGAAGGTATTTATGTAACAGGTTTCTATTATCCGGTTGTGCCGAAAGGACAGGCTCGTATCCGTGTTCAGTTGTCTGCCGGTCACGAACGCGAACATCTGGATAAGGCGATTGCCGCATTTATCAAGGTGGGTAAAGAATTGGGCGTGATTAAATAATCATCCGTTCCGCCTTTCATCCGAAAGGATGATTGATAAGGGAGTGTGCCAAACCTCTGACTACTGTCGTTCCATAACAGGGCGGTGTCTCAGCGTTTTGGCATTCTCCCTTCTTTTTTTGTGTTTTCCGCCTGTTTCTGCCGCTTACGGGGGGCAGTCTTCTTTCTCCCTCCCCTTATGTCCTTTCTTCCTATGTGTTAAGCCTTTTCTTGCTGTCAGCTACGTCTTTTCTTCCTGTCGGTTATTACAGACTTCCACAGTGGACCGTACAGTCTACGGCAATGGACTGTACAGTCTACAACAGCGGACTGTATAGTCTACACCAATGGACTGTAGTATATGTAAGGAAGAAAAGGCTTATGCTTGGGGAGTGAAAGGCTTATTCATAGGGCGGGGAATGCTTAAAGCCGGTTCTTGCTTTTTATCACTAGACGCGTAGGATAAGCAGTAAGAACCGGCAAAAGAAACTTTATGTAAGAGAGAGTATTTATTCTGCTTGCATTTCTACCTGCAGCACATAGACAGGAAAAGCGTCGGAAGGGCGTTGGATATGGCTGATTCGTAGTCCTTCTTCGGTCTGTTTCCATTCGACGGCTTTCTTGTTGTCGAGCAACGTGATGCGCTTGATACGGTCGGTGTATCCCTTGAAGGCACGGAGCGTAAACTCGCCGGCAGGCACGTGGCGTACAATAATGTAGATATGGTTGCCTTTGGCAGTATATCTGAAATCGGGAATGGCATTGCTGGGTGTACCGTCGAATACGGCATCGTGGAACCCTTCTTTTACCTCTTCGCTTTTTCCATTGGCCAGGGGAGAAGTCTCGCCGTAAGTATGCCAGGGAGAGGTGCCGTAGATGGCTTCCCGGTTTGTTTTCATCCATTGGCGGAAAGCTTTGAGTCCGGGTTCGGTCTGTACCGGAAAACTGCCTTTGGGGTTGGGGCCGATGTTCAGCAACAGATTGCCTCCTTTGCTGACCACGTCTACCAGATTGCGAATCATCATGTCGGGCTTCTTGTAGACAGTATCATATTTATTGTAACCCCAGTTGGCGCCCATAGTGAGGCATGCTTCCCAAGGTTTCGGGTCTATCTCATTCATTAATTTCTGTTCTATGATGCGATAGTCGCCCAGACCGTTCCCGATGCGGCTGTTGATGAGGCAATGCGGTTGCAGGCGTTCAATGAGCTGGCGGATGGAACGGCTTTGTTCCTTGGTTACCATTTCGGGAGTGTCAAACCACATCATGGCTATTTCTCCGTAATTGGTCAGCAGTTCGGTTAATTGCGGCAGCACCTTGCGGTCAATATATGCCTGAAGGTTTTTATTGTCCTCATCGGGAAAGTCCCAAGTGTTGCTTCGGCCGGCTTTGGTCGGCCAGTTGGTGGGGACATCGGGGTCTTCCCAGTCTCTTCCCAAGGAATAATAGAAGCCGAATTTCAGCCCTTGCTTACGACATTCATCGGCCAGTTCTTTCATCGGGTCGCGTGCAAACGGTGTGCGGGTAACGATGTTGTAATCGCTGCATGCCGAGTGATACATGGCAAACCCGTCATGGTGTTTGGAGGTGATGACGATATATTTCATGCCGGCTTCTTTGGCGGTCTTTACCCATTTCCGGGCGTTGAACTCGGTCGGGTTGAAGTCATTGGCGATTAAAGCGTATTCTTTTACCGGTATCCGTTCATAAAGCATAAAATGCTCGCCGCCCTGTGTGGGGTGTCCCTTCCATTCGCCGGCCGTTTGTGAATAAAGCCCCCAGTGGATAAACATCCCGAATTTGGCATCGGTAAACCATTTCATGTCTTCTTTGCCCGCTCCTTTAAGGGTAAAGGGCAACAGGCAGCAGCAGAGTATAAATAATAAGCGTGTATTCATATAAATGTAATTTAAGATTAGAATGAGTTTTATTTCGAGGTCAAAGATACAGGACATGTTCCGAAAATAGGGGTATATATTTTCCGATAATGGGATAGTAATTGTCCATAAAGGGGGATAAAAAGGGAGAGTGGAGTGTGTTTTGACCTGTGTGGTACCCCAGAGGGGAATCGAACCCCTATCTAATGTTTAGGAAACATCTATTCTATCCGTTGAACTACCAGGGCAACTTAACTTGCCTGCAAAGGTAGTCCTTTTTTGTTAAAACGGCAATATGAAAGAATGAAAAATATGAGAAAAAGGTATGGATAACAGGATGGGTGATTGTTTTGTCATTTTGAGGTCTTCAAACCCTGTATTGGTTTACTGATTTGCCGGAAGAGGTTTCATGTTGTTTGTAGAATGTGGGTAGGAATAATAAACTGTCAACTTTGGGGATGCCGTGCCGATGTCATATTGATAGCATTATATGCTATTAAACAGTTAATTATCTGCTTGTTTTCTTCGTTTGGAATTAAATATTGCTGTAATTTTGTGCACTTTGATAATCGCGCAGAGATAAATGACGGAATATTTTGTTTTTTGGCAGGACTTTCCGAACTTTGCGTGCAATGAATTTAATGTAACCCTAAATTATAAGTTATGGCAGATGAAATGATAGTCAAGGAGTTGGATCAGGTTGTGGTCCGTTTCTCAGGCGACTCAGGCGATGGTATGCAGCTAGCCGGAAATATATTTTCTAATATTTCGGCTACAGTGGGAAATGATATCAGTACTTTCCCCGATTATCCGGCGGATATCCGTGCCCCGCAAGGCTCATTGACAGGTGTATCAGGTTTCCAAGTGCATATTGGTGCCGGTAAGGTATTTACTCCCGGTGATAAATGTGATGTGTTGGTTGCTATGAATGCCGCTGCGTTGAAAACACAATATAAGTTTGCTAAGCCGACAGCCTGTATCATCATTGATACGGATTGTTTCCAAAAATCGGATTTGGACAAAGCGGCTTTCAAGACAGACAATCCCATTGAGGAAATGGGTATCAAGCAGGATGTGATTGCCGCTCCTATCTCGCAGATGGTCAAGGATTGTCTGGCAGATAGCGGAATGGATAACAAATCAATGCTGAAGTGCCGCAATATGTTTGCGTTGGGATTGGTTTGCTGGTTGTTCAACCGCGATTTGACAATCGCAGAGAATTTCCTGCGCGAGAAATTCGCAAAGAAGCCGGCTATTGCCGAAGCGAATATTAAAGTGATTCATGCCGGTTATGACTACGGACATAATACGCATGCTTCTGTAGACCACACCTATAAAGTGGAATCAAAGACAAAGGTTCCCGGAAAATATATGGATATCAGTGGAAATAAGGCAACAGCATACGGCTTGATTGCTGCTGCTGAAAAGGCGGGGCTTCCGTTGTTCCTCGGTTCTTATCCCATCACTCCGGCAACGGATATTCTTCATGAGTTGTCTAAGCACAAGTCGTTGGGTGTGACCACCGTTCAGTGTGAAGATGAAATTTCGGGTTGTGCCACTGCTATCGGTGCTTCATTTGCCGGTGCGTTGGCAGCGACTTCTACTTCAGGCCCCGGTGTCTGTCTGAAATCTGAAGCGATGAACCTGGCTGTAATCACCGAATTGCCTTTGGTGGTGGTTAATGTTCAGCGTGGCGGCCCTTCTACCGGTTTGCCCACCAAATCGGAGCAGACAGACTTGTTGCAGGCATTGTTCGGACGTAACGGCGAATCTCCCATGCCGGTGGTTGCTGCAGCTTCTCCCACTCATTGTTTTGATGCTGCCTATGATGCTTGTAAGATGGCGCTGGAGCACATGACTCCGGTTGTTCTGCTGACGGACGGGTTTGTTGCCAATGGTTCGGGTGCATGGAGGTTGCCTGACTTGGCGAGCTATCCGGCCATCAATCCGCCGTATGTGACTCCCGAAATGAAAGATAGCTATACTCCTTATAAACGTAATCCGGAGACCGGAGTGCGTTATTGGGCTCGTCCCGGACAGGAGGGTTATATGCACATCTTGGGCGGTCTGGAAAAAGACAGTGATACGGGGGCTATCTCTACCGACCCCGAAAATCATGACCTGATGTGCCGCTTGCGTGCCGAAAAGGTGGCAAAAATCCCTGTACCCGATGTGAAGGTGCAAGGCTGTGTGGACGACGCCGACCTTCTGATTGTGGGCTTTGGCGGAACTTACGGTCATTTATATTCGGCCATGGAAGAAATGAATAAGGCGGGAAAGAAAGTCGCTTTGGCTCATTTCGTACATTTGAATCCGCTGCCAAAGAATACGGCGGAAGTGCTGAAGAAATATAAGAAGGTAGTAGTGGCCGAACAGAGCCTGGGCCAGTTTGCCGGATATCTCCGTATGAAAGTAGACGGATTCGTTCCTTATCAATTTAATGAAGTAAAAGGTCAACCGTTTGTTGTCAGCGAATTAGTTGATGCTTTCACAGAGATTTTAAATAAATAATAACCGTAAAGAAAGTAAGAACTATGAGCGAATATACAGCAAAAGATTTTAAAAAAGGACAGCCTCGTTGGTGTCCGGGCTGCGGTGACCATTTCTTCTTGGCATCATTGCACAAAGCTATGGCTGAATTGGGAATTGCTCCTCATGATACAGCAGTTATCTCGGGTATCGGTTGTTCCAGCCGTTTGCCTTATTATATGAATACGTATGCCATGCAGACGATTCATGGTCGTGCGGCGGCCATTTCTACCGGTTGCAAGGTAGTTAATCCGAAACTTACGGTATGGCAGATTTCAGGTGACGGTGACGGTCTGGCTATCGGCGGTAATCATTTTATTCACGCTGTGCGCCGTAATATCGACTTGAATATGATTCTGCTGAACAATCGTATTTATGGTTTGACGAAAGGACAGTATTCTCCTACTTCTCCTCGTGGGTTTGTCAGCAAGTCCTCTCCTTACGGAACAGTGGAAGACCCGTTCCATCCTGCCGAATTATGCTTTGGCGCACGCGGACGTTTCTTTGCCCGTGCTGTAGCAACGGATGGTCCCGGCACAGTGGAAGTGTTGAAGGCAGCTGCCAACCATAAAGGTGCTTCGGTTTGCGAAATTCTTCAAAACTGTGTGATATTCAATGACGGTACACACGAATCTGTGTACAATAAGGAAGGTCGTGCCAAGAATGCGATTTATCTGGAACATGGCAAACCGATGTTGTTTGGCGAGAACAAGGAGTTCGGATTGATGCAGGAAGGTTTCGGGCTGAAAGTGGTGAAGTTGGGTGAGAATGGTATCACTGAAAAAGATATTCTGATTCACGATGCCCATTGTATGGACAACACGTTGCAGTTGAAATTGGCTTTGATGGAAGGCCCTGATTTCCCGATTGCATTAGGTGTCATCCGTGATGTAGAAGCTCCTACTTATGATGATGCGGTTCACGAACAGATAGAGGAAGTTTCAGCGAAAAAGAAATATCATAATTTCCAGGAACTACTGATGACCAATGATATTTGGGAAGTGAAGTAAATTTCCGATAACGGAAATTACTTTTGACATATCGTCGGAAAAGATAAATGGTTAGTAATAAGCAGCGAATAGACTGCCGGTTACTAACCATTTGTTATTTATGACCGTTGGATGCTAAAGCTTCTCGCCAAAAGACAAGTCGCCTGCATCTCCCAGTCCCGGAACGATGTATTTGTGTTCGTCCAAAACCGGATCGATAGCGGCGCACCATAGCGTGATATCGTCACTTGGAAAGAGTTCCGCCATGTGCTCCACTCCCTGTTGGCTGGCAATGACACAGGCCATCTGTAATTTGGCGGGTTTGCCTTTCGTCAGTAAAGCTTTCCAGGCAAGCTCCATGCTTTCGCCGGTGGCAAGCATTGGGTCGACTAAAAGCAAAGTCTTGTCATTCAGAGAGGGGGCGGCGATGTATTCGATATGTACATCTACGATGCGGTGTTCGTCATCCTTGTAGAAACGGAACGCGGAAACGAAAGCATTGTCGGCATGGTCGAACATATTCAAGAAACCGGTGTGCAGTGGCAGTCCGGCACGGAATACGGTGGCAATCACTATTTTGTCATCATGCGTACTGGCCGTGGCAGTTCCCAGTGGTGTCTGTACTTGCTTTACGGAATAGGTTAGTGCTTTACTCATTTCGTATGCCATGATTTCCCCTATTCTTTCGATATTTCTGCGGAAGCGCATACGGTCGTTCTGAACCTGTACATCACGCAATTCTGCCACGTATTGGTTCAGGAGAGAATTGCCTTCACTGAGATTGATGATTTTCATATCTATACTATTGTTATATTATTGACTCTGACCTGCAAAGAAACAAAATAAATTCCATATTTGTAAAGTGTAAATTGCATTTTTGTTACACAAATATAAATCTTTCACTATTACGGAAATTTTTCTCTAATAACTTCTTTTTTTTAAAATAAAGCACTAATTTTGTAGCGCCTTAGACAAGGGGATGTTGAAAAACATCTTCTCCCAAAATAGAGAGTAAAAATAACATTATACAATTAACCAATTTAAATCATTTAAAAATGGCAAATTTAGATTTAAGCAAGTACGGTATTACCGACGTGAAGGAAATTCTCCACAATCCTTCTTATGATGTACTTTTCGCTGAAGAAACTAAACCTGAGTTGGAAGGTTTCGAAAAAGGACAGGTAACTGAACTGGGTGCTGTAAACGTAATGACCGGTATCTATACAGGTCGTTCTCCTAAAGATAAATTCTTCGTTAAGAATGAAGCTTCTGAAGATTCAGTATGGTGGACTTCTGACGAATACAAAAACGATAACAAACCTTGCTCTGAAGAAGCTTGGGCTGACCTGAAAGCTAAAGCAGTTAAAGAATTGAGCGGCAAACGTTTGTTCGTTGTTGATACTTTCTGTGGTGCTAATGCTGCAACTCGCTTGAAAGTACGTTTCATCATGGAAGTAGCTTGGCAGGCTCACTTCGTAACTAACATGTTCATCCGCCCGACTGCTGAAGAACTGGAAGCTTACGGAGAACCTGATTTCGTATCATTCAACGCTGCTAAGGCAAAAGTTGAAAACTTCAAGGAACTGGGCTTGAACTCTGAAACAGCTACAGTTTTCAACTTGAAGACTAAAGAACAGGTTATCCTGAATACTTGGTACGGTGGTGAAATGAAGAAAGGTATCTTCTCTATCATGAACTACCTGAACCCGCTTCGTGGTATCGCTTCTATGCACTGTTCTGCCAACACTAACATGGAAGGCACTGACTCTGCTATCTTCTTCGGTTTGTCTGGTACAGGTAAGACTACTTTGTCTACTGACCCGAAACGTAAGTTGATCGGTGATGACGAACACGGATGGGACGACGAAGGTGTATTCAACTACGAAGGTGGTTGTTACGCTAAGGTTATCAACCTGGATAAAGAAAGCGAACCCGATATCTACGCTGCTATCAAACGTGACGCTTTGCTGGAAAACGTAACTGTAGCTGCTGACGGTAAGATTGACTTCACAGATAAGAGTACTACAGAAAACACTCGTGTATCTTATCCTATCTACCACATTGAAAACATCGTTAAGCCGATCTCTAAAGGTCCTCACGCTCATCAGGTGATTTTCTTGTCGGCTGACGCATTCGGCGTATTGCCTCCGGTATCTATCTTGAACCCTGAACAAGCTCAGTACTACTTCTTGTCTGGATTTACAGCTAAATTGGCTGGTACAGAACGTGGTATCACTGAACCGACTCCTACATTCTCAGCTTGCTTCGGTGCTGCTTTCTTGAGCTTGCATCCTACTAAATATGCTGAAGAATTGGTTAAGAAGATGGAAAAGGTTGGTGCTAAGGCATACTTGGTTAACACTGGTTGGAACGGTACTGGCAAGCGTATCTCTATCCGCGATACTCGTGGTATCATCGACGCTATCTTGGATGGTTCTATCGACAAGGCTCCTACTAAGGTTATTCCTTTCTTCGACTTTGTTGTTCCTACAGAATTGCCGGGTGTTGATTCAAAGATTCTTGATCCTCGCGACACATACGCTGACGCTGCTCAGTGGGACGAAAAAGCAAAAGACTTGGCTGGTCGTTTCATCAAGAACTTCGCTAAGTTCACTGGTAACGAAGCAGGTAAGAAATTGGTTGCTGCCGGTCCGAAATTGTAATCTGAATTTTACAGATTTAACATATAAAAAGTGGCTCCTGAATAAGGAACCACTTTTTTTTATGCTTGAAAATAACTAGATTTGTTGCGAATCAAAAATATGAAAGTAAATGAAATCATTAAGTGTTCTTTTATTAGGTGTCGGATTGTTTACTCTGGCATTGTGTGGCTGTACATCGCAGTCTTCACAAAAAGAGGTCGGAGTGTCCGATAGCATTGTTAAAGATCAAGGTAATCCTGTTATTGAAACGATTATGGCGCGCCGTAGTATTCGGAAGTATAAACCGGAAGCTGTGGAGCGGGATAAAATGCAAACCATTTTGGACTGTGGCATTCATGCTCCCAATGGAATGAATAAACAATCATGGGAAGTGCGTGTGGTAGATAATCAGGATTTTATTAATGAGTTGACCGAAATCTTCAAGAAAGAAAATCCAAAGGCTGCCGAACGCGTCGGATTTAAGAATATGTTCAATAATGCCCCTACCGTTGCTTTTATTGCTTATAATCCTCAGTATGATATGTCTCAAGTGGACTGTGGACTTCTAGGGGCCAATATGATTCTTACAGCTCAATCTATGGGCATAGGAAGTTGCTGTTTAGGTGGTCCTGTCCGTTTTATGAAGTCTCCTGCGGCTGCCGATTATCTAAAGAAACTGGATTTTCCGGACGGATATGAGCTATTGTATGCCATTGCTTTCGGCTATCCCGATGAGGCTCCGGCTGCTAAGCCCCGCGATGCTTCAAAGGTGAGATTTATTGACTGATTCTCCTTTCCGATTATTGTCTGTATTCGGGCGGTATGTTTCCGTCCGAATATAGAAGGTGATGTGACAGTTGCGTTGTAGTTTTGATATAACAAAGTCTGTTTTGTACTTCTTTATTTCTATAAACTAAAATTGCACTTTTAGAATCTATTTTTGGTATTCTCTAATAAATTGCCTACATTTACAACCGTTTCATTTGAATTAATCTCAATAAATGATTGTAGGACCGGAAGTTGTAGGAGAATTTGCCTCTGGCAGCCATGAAGCCTTTCATAAGATATTCAAGCTGTTTTATCCTAAGGTATATGCTTTTATACGAGGATTTATAAAAGACTTGGATGATTCTGAGGATTTGGCTCAGATTGTCTTTATAAAACTATGGAATAAAAGAGCGATTTTTCACAAGGTACATCATTTTGATTCTTATTTGTTCATGCTTACCAAATATACTGTCTTCAATTATATCACAACTAAAAACGTATCCCGGTTTACGAGTGAAGATAATATTCCCGAGATTTCTGACGGATGTACTCCCCATGATGAATTGATAGCGAAAGACCTGCAATTATTAATTGATATGGTAGTGAGTGGGATGCCCCCTAAAAGGAAAATGATATATCAATTAAGTCGAATAGAGGGACTTTCTAACGAACAAATAGCAGAAAAACTGGGAATACAGAAAAAAACAGTGGAAAACCATTTGAATATTGCTTTAAATGAACTTAGAGACGCCTTAGCTCTTTCTATTTTAGTTTATTTAATACTACCTGTTTAGGTGTAACATGAAATCGAACTGTCTTTTTTATATAAAATGTGAAAATGAATAACTATATACATAAGATAATAGACTTTTTCTTTCATCATGAAGTTTCTGATGAGATAACAGAACGTGTTTATAATCGTATGGTTTTTCCTGTGGAAGATAAAGCGAGGGAAGAAGCTGTGTCACGAATCTGGGATGAACTGGACGGCGCTTCTTGCTCTGATGAAAAAATAGAGAAGGCTTTTTATAATTTGGAGACGTCTTTAGGATTTAAAAAAGAATGGGAGACTGTCGGATTAACAGAACAGAAACATGTAAGAATTGAGAAAAGAATAAATTGGGGGAGGGTAGCTGCCATTTGGACTATTCCTTTTATTATGATGTGTCTTTCCGCATATTATTATTATTCTGCAAAGGAGCATGTGAAGGAGACTTTGTCAGAAGTGACTTATATGCAGCGTTATGCAGCCATGGGAACACGCGAAGAAGTGGTTCTTCCCGATGGAAGTAGGGTTTGGCTCAATGCTGGTACTTTGTTGGTATATCCTTCTAGTTTCATATCCGAGTCTCGTAATGTTTATATTGCGGGAGAAGGTTTCTTTGAAGTCTCAAAAGACAAAGAACACCCTTTCATCGTTACTACCAATCATTTGGAATTGAAAGTGCTTGGCACTACATTCAATATTTCGGCTTATCCGGACAACAATCAGATAATGGCTACGTTGGAGACCGGCAGGCTACAGGTAAAGGTGAATAAGCAGTCGGGAGAGTATTTCCTGGAGCCCAATGACCAACTGATATATACTCCCTCCACAGGGGTAGTACAGCAACATAAAGTGAATGCAGTTTCCCATTCCGACTGGCGTATGGGAGGGTTATTCTTTGGTAATGTACCGTTTAATGATGTTCTTCATACCTTGGAGCGTGTGTATGGCGTGAAATTCCATGTGCATACCTCCATTTACCAGAATCAAAGTCTGAGAGTTCATTTTAATAGGAATGAGTCGTTGGAACAAGTACTTCAAATTATTAAGATATTGGTTCCCGGCATAGAATATGAAATTGTTGGCAAGAACATCTACTTAAGATAGCATATTAGTGTTTATTAACATCGTGGCTTTGGGTGTAGTATTTATTTAAGCTGTCTTCCTTATGTACGTACACCTTATGTTGTTAATAAATCTAATATGAAATGAACAAGAAATTTATTCGAGTGTTGGGGCTTGGCGTAGGCTTATTTCTGGCCGGTAGCCTCTCTGTCAATGCACAGAAAGTTTCCTTCAATGGGGAACACCTTTCTTTAAAGCAAGCGTTTGAGAAAATTGAATCGGTTTCGAAGTATAAGATTGCTTATAACACTTCGCAACTGGATGTCAATAAACAAGTTGTTCTGAATCAAAAGAATCAGGATGTATTGCAAATCCTGTCAGATTTGCTAAAAGGAACAAATTGTGTCTATCAAGTGAATGACAACTATATTGTCATCACTTTGAAAGATGATAAGAAGGTTAAGAAAATCAAGGGTACCATTAAAGATTCTGCCGGAGAACCGATTATTGGTGCCAATGTAATCTTGAAAGGAGATGCCACTGTAGGAAGTATTACAGATGTGGAAGGTAATTTTGATTTGTCCGTTCCGGGCAATGCTACTTTGCAAGTTTCTTATATTGGTTATAATACTCAGGATGTTCCGGTAGGAAATAAATCTTTCCTTAATATTACTCTGAAAGAAGATACAGAAACATTAGACGAAGTAGTGGTTGTAGGTTACGGCTCACAAAAGAAAGTTAATGTGATTGGCTCTATTGCATCAGTGGACAGCAAAGCACTGGAATCTCGTGCAGTGCCTGACGTTTCTAATATGTTGACCGGTCAGATGTCGGGTGTTACCATTACACAGGAAAGCGGTAATCCGGGCCAGGATGCCGGTACCATTCGTATCCGCGGTGTCGGTTCATTTGGAGCGACTCCCAATCCTTTGGTCTTGGTGGATGGACTTCCCGGTTCTTTGAGTGATTTGACTCCGGCTGATATTGATAATATTTCAGTTCTGAAGGATGCCTCTTCCGCCGCTATTTATGGTTCTCGTGCAGCCAATGGTGTTATTTTGGTAACGACCAAGAAAGGAAAAGAAGGTAAGGCTCGTATTATTTATAATGGTTCGGTGGGTATGAGTCAAGCTACTGAATTGCCGGAAGTGGCTCATTCTTATGAATATGCAGAATTCTATAATAAAGCGATTGGTACAGAAACGTATACACCTGAAATGATTCAGAAGTATCGTGATGGCTCTGATCCTGATAATTATGCTGATGAAATGTATCTTGATGACCTTTTGGGTGGTCATGCACTGCAAACCAAGCACGAGTTAAGTGTAAGCGGTGGTACGGAAAAGGTACAATATATGGTATCGCTGGGCTATTTGCGCCAAAATGGTTTGTTGGATAACAACTATTATAACCGTTACAATGGCCGTGTAAACCTCAGTGCAGAGCTAGCTAAGAACTTGAAGTTGCAAGTTCGTCTGAGCGGTGTGACTTCCGACCGCCACGAACCTTCTACACCGGGTATCTTGGATACTGGTGGTTTCAAGGGTATCATTGCCAATGCAGTTCGTTTCCCGGGTATGACTCCCAGCTATCTACAGAATGGCGAAGTCGGTCTAGGACCTAAGTTGCAAGGAACTCCGGTGGCATGGGTAGACTGTGCTTCTTCCTATCGTGAAGACTTTGATAAGTTTAAGAATAATATAGAATTGTCTTATCAGCCAATCGATGGTTTGACTCTGAAGGTAATAGGAGGCTATAATTATACTTTGAGCCATGTTCGTAATTACCGCTGCGATTTGATTCTCACCGGTGGTAAGAGCACAGGTCCTTCTACTTTGTCGGATGAAATGAAGCGAACAGTCTATAAGACTTTCCAGGCTGTAGCTGATTATAATAAGTCCTTTGGTAAACATAATCTTGCTGCATTGGTAGGATATACTTGGGAAGACGAAGGTCAGCGTACTTTATCGGGCAACCGTAATAACTTCCCCTCTGATGACGTGCCTTTCCTGAATGCCGGTGGTGCAGACGGACAGACAAATGGCGGTGGCGGTTACGACTGGGCTATACAGTCTGTATTCGGTCGTTTGACTTATAATTATGACCAGCGTTATTTATTCGAAGCTACGATGCGTTATGATGGTTCTTCTCGTTTCCCGACAGACAGCAAATATGGTTTCTTTCCTTCAGTGGCTGCCGGATGGCGTATCTCTGAAGAAAAGTTCTGGAAAGAGAATGAAAACCTGTCTTTCATCAATAATTTGAAGCTGAAAGCTTCTTATGGTGTATTGGGTAACAATAATATCGGTAACTATCCTTATCAGTCAGTATACTCTTTGGGCCAGGCACAGAACTACGTATTTGGTGGAGTATATACACAGGGAGCAGCTGTTACTACCTATGTAGATCCGGCTTTGAAGTGGGAGCGTACTCGTACGACCGATGTCGGTATCGAAACAGCATTCTTCAATAATAAGTTGACATTTAATGCTTCTTATTTCTATCGTAAGACTACGGATGTATTGTATAAGCCGGCTGCAAGTTACTCTTCTATCTTCGGATTAAGCGTATCGCAGGTAAATACCGGTGAGTTGGAAAATAAAGGTTGGGAGTTTGAAATAGGTCATCAAAATACAATTGGTAAGTTCCATTACCATATTAATGGTAATTTCTCTATCATCGACAATAAGGTATTGACATTGGGTATGGGAAATGTGACCCAGAATAATGGTATGGTAGGTAATGGTAGTGATTTGTTTATCGGTTATCCGATGCAGATGTTCTATGGTTATAAGACGGACGGAGTATTCCTGACCGACGATGAAGTAGGTGATTGGTATGATCAGACTGCGATAGCCAAAGGTTCTAAAGCCGGAGATATTCGTTATATCGATACCACCGGTGATGGCAAGGTGACACCGGATGACAAGGTGTTCTTGGGTTCCCGTATACCTAAATACACTTTCGGTTTGAATTTTGGCGGAGAATATAAAGGTTTTGACTTCAGCGTATTGCTTCAGGGAGTTGCCAAAGTGAAAGGTATGCTGTCTGTTTATGCAGGTCATGCATTCTATCAGGAAGGTAATATCCAGAAATGGCAAATGGAGAATTGCTGGAATGTGCAGCAAGACAACCGTTATCCGGAATATCCTCGTCTGGAGGTTATGTCTAATGCAGGCAGTAATAATACGTTAGCTTCTGATTTCTGGGTATTGGATGCTTCTTATTTGAAAGTGCGTAATGTTCAGTTAGGTTATACATTGCCCGATCATATAGCTAAGAAGTTTGGTTCAAGCGGTTTACGTTTTTATGTATCTTTGGATAACCCTTTGACTTTCAAAAGTTATCGTAAAGGGTGGGATCCTGAAAACACGAACAACAATGGACAATATTATCCGACTATGTCAACTTATACTTTGGGCTTAACTTTAAAATTCTAATGACTTATGAAAAGATTAAAATATATAGCTTTTGCTGTTTTATTAGCTTCATTTTCATTTCAATCATGTGATTTGGAGCGTTATCCTTTGACAGATTTGTCGGAAGATAATTTTTGGAATGATGATAAGAATGCTGAATTGGCATTGACTTCTTTATATAGAGGTAGTATCACGAATGGTTTGGAATATAATGTTTCGGACTTTTGGTCTTATCATGGTATGTTGTTTATGGAGCATCTGACAGACAATGCTTATGACCGTCGCGGAGAAAATAATCCATTCTTTAATATATCCAGTGGAAAGTTACTGAACAACAATGGATTCGTAAAGAACTATTGGTCATCGGCTTATAAGCGTATCGGTTTGTGTAATCGTTTCTTGGAGGGTATTGCCAATGCTCCTGAATCAGGACAGAAAACCCGAATGGTTGCCGAGGCTCGTTTCTTGCGTGCCACTCAGTATCATTATCTGGCCAGCTATTTTAAGGATGTACCTTTAGTGACCAGAACCCTGACAGGTGAAGAGGCGAATACGGTTGAAAAGGAGACTCAAGCCAATATTCTGTCGTGGTGTGTGACAGAGTTCAAAGAATCAGCAGCCGATCTGCCTCGTTTTAAAGACATATCAAACAGTGAGACGGGACGTGCTTGCAAACAGGCTGCCTTAGCATTTCTAGGCAGAACTTGCATGCTAATGCAGGACTGGGCAGGCGGAGTTGCCGCTTATAAGGAAATTATCGACTATGGTGATAACTCAATTCATCCTGTATATCGGGAACTTTTCCATCCTTCAACCGGTGTAGGTAATAAAGAGAATATTTATTATATATCCTATCTTGAAAACTACTTCGGTTGCGGTCTTCCTCAGCATATCTTGTCTGCAAAAGACGGTGGATGGAGTCTGTCCAATCCTTCGGCCGGACTGTTTGAGTCTTATGAGTTTAAAGACGGAACTCCATTCAGCTATGCCGATTCGCGTTATAACCCTGATAACTTAGGTGAGAACCGTGACCCGCGTCTCGATTATACCATTTATTATAATGGAGCGACTTTCATGGGCAGTGAATATCGTATGAGCCCGGATTACGAAGCGTCAAAGAAAGAACGTTTGGACTATTCTTCAGAAGTATCTAAGACCGGTTTTATGTGGCGTAAATATTTTGATGAGAATCCAATCAATGACTTGAACAGCTATAGTGCTGTGACTCCGGTCATCAGATATGCAGAAGTTTTGCTGAGTTATTTGGAATGTTTGATTGAAAGCGGACAAACCATTGATCAGACCGTTTTGAACCAGACCATTAATCAGGTGCGTGAACGTGCCGATGTTAAAATGCCGCCTGTTACAGAAACTAACTCAGATAAATTGCGCGAATTGCTTCGCAACGAGCGTCGTGTTGAATTGGCTTTTGAAGGTATCAGATATTGGGACTTGTTGCGCTGGAAACTTGCCGAAACAGTGCTTGTCGGTGAGGTATGGGGTGCTCCCTATCCCAAATCTGAAAAATATGCAGGTTCTACCAAGTTTGTAGACCCGACAGGACATTGCCGTTGGTATGTGGGAAGAAGAGATTTCCGTAATCCTCAGGATTATAAATGGCCGATTCCTTTGTCAGAACAAAATATTAATCCTAACTTGCGTGAGTAATTCTAACAATATGAGGCTAACTGCTTTTGGTAAAGCGGTTAGTCTCTGACTAAAATATTAAAGTATTATGAAAAAACAGTATTTGGCTTTATCTCTTTTGACACCGGTGTTGTGCTCTGCTCTGACAGCGGAGGCCAAGACTCCTAAAGACAATAAGGTGACCAATCGTGAACAACCTAATGTGATTATTATCTTTGCGGATGATTTGGGCTATGGCGATTTGGAATGTTACGGTGCAAAGAATGTACAGACTCCCAATGTCAACCGTTTGGCGAGTGAAGGTATTCGTTTTACCAATACCCATACTATAGCTGCTACCAGTACCCCTTCTCGCTACTCGTTGCTGACAGGTGAATATGCGTGGCGGCGTCCCGACACAGATATTGCAGCCGGAAATGCGGGAATGATTATCCGACCGGGGCAGTATACTATGGCAGATATGTTTAAGAACGCCGGATATGCCACTTGTGCCATCGGAAAATGGCATTTAGGGTTGGGAGACAAGACTGCAGAGCAGGATTGGAATGCTCCTCTTCCTTCATCATTAGGTGATTTGGGCTTTGACTATCATTACATTATGGCAGCTACGGCCGATCGTGTTCCCTGTGTGTTTATAGAGAATGGAAAGGTGGCCAATTATGATCCTTCCGCACCTATTGAGGTGAGTTATAAAGGTAATTTCCCCGGTGAACCTACCGGAAAAGACAATCCTGAGTTGCTTTATAACCAGAAGTCCAGTCACGGACATGATATGGCTATTGTAAACGGCATTGGCCGCATCGGTTTCATGAAAGGCGGTGGTAAAGCTCTTTGGAAAGATGAGAATATTGCAGACTCCATTACCACTCATGCCATTGATTTCATCAAACAGCATAAAGATGAACCTTTCTTTATGTATTTTGCAACCAATGACGTTCATGTTCCCCGTTTCCCGCACGACCGTTTCCGTGGAAAGAACCCGATGGGCGTACGCGGAGATGCTATTGTGCAGTTTGACTGGTCGGTAGGTCAGATTATGGAGACACTCGACAAACTGGGCTTGGCGGAAAATACACTGATTATCCTGTCCAGCGATAATGGTCCTGTGGTGGATGACGGTTATGATGATAAAGCAGAAGAATTGTTGAACGGACATAGTCCTGCCGGTCCGTGGAGAGGAAATAAATACAGTGCATTCGAAGGAGGTACAGCCGTTCCTGCCATCGTGCGTTGGCCTAAGAAGATTAAGGAAAGCCGTGAGTCGGATGTTTTGATGTCGCAGATTGACTGGATGGCTTCTTTGGGCTCGTTGGTAAATGCCAAGTTCCCCAAAGGCAGTGCCTCGGACAGCCATAACCGCATCGGCAATTTGCTGGGAACAGACAATGCCGACCGTCCTTGGGTAATTGAACAGGCAGCTAATCATGTTTTGTCCGTGCGTACCAAAGACTGGAAATACATTGAGCCGAATGATGGTCCTGCAATGATACAGTGGGGACCTAAAATTGAGACCGGTAACTCAAGTACCCCTCAGCTTTATGATATGAGGAAAGACATTAATGAACGTGCTAATCTGGCATTACAGCACCCTGAGGTGGTATATGATATGCAGAATATACTTCGCAGAGTACGTAATAAAACCATTAAGATGGAATAATAAAAAAAGAGAGACGGTTCAACAGTGAGCCGTCTCTCTTTGATATATAGCAGTTTTCTCTTATCCTCTGTTCGCTCTTTTACGTTCCAGTTCATCCAAAATTACTTTACGCATACGCATACTCTTTGGAGTAACTTCCACATACTCGTCTTCCTTGATATATTCCAATGCTTCTTCCAATGAGAAGATTACCGGCGGAATGATACGCGCCTTATCGTCCGAACCCGACGCACGCATATTGGTCAGTTTCTTTGATTTAGTTACATTGATAACCAAGTCATTATCGTGAACATGTTCGCCCACTACCTGGCCTGCATATACTTCATCTTGCGGATAGATAAAGAACTTACCGCGGTCTTGCAATTTGTCAATCGCGTAAGCAAAAGCCGTACCACTTTCCATTGCAATCATAGAACCGTTGCTGCGGCGTTCGATATCGCCCTTGTATGGTTGATATTCCTTAAAGCGGTGTGCCATGATAGCTTCTCCCTGAGAAGCAGTCAATACATTGGTACGCAAGCCGATGATGCCGCGTGAAGGCATATCAAATTCAATATTGACACGGTCTCCTTGAGACTCCATAGAGGTCATTTCACCTTTACGGCGAGTTACCATGTCAATCATCTTGCTGGCAAATTCTTCGGGAACACTGATTGTGAGTTCTTCTACCGGCTCACATTTCACTCCGTCTATTTCTTTGAAAATAACTTGCGGCTGTCCCACCTGAAGTTCGTAACCTTCACGGCGCATTGTTTCAATCAAGACAGAGAGGTGCAATACACCACGTCCGGACACTACCCATTTGCCGTCTTCCAATTCACTTTTGCGAACGCGCAACGCCAAGTTCTTATCCAATTCCTTCATCAGACGGTCGTGAATGTGGCGTGACGTCACAAACTTACCTTCTTTACCGAAGAAAGGAGAGTCGTTGATAGTGAACAACATACTCATGGTAGGTTCGTCGATGGCGATAGGTGGCAATGGTTCCGGATTTTCGTAATCGCAGATTGTATCTCCGATTTCAAAGCCGTCTACACCGATAATGGCACAGATATCACCCGATGATACCGCATCGGTTTTTTTGCGTCCCAAACCTTCGAATGTATGTACTTCTTTGATTTTAGACTTCACCATCGAGCCGTCACGCTTTGCCAGAGTAATGTTCATGCCTTCTTTCAATGTTCCGCGATGAACGCGGCCCACAGCGATACGTCCGGTATATGATGAATAGTCCAAAGAGGTAATCAACATTTGTGGAGTACCTTCCAGTTGTTTTGGAGCGGGAATATGTTCGATGATAGCATCCAGCAGTGCTGTCAGGTTGTCGGTCGGAGTTTTCCAGTCAGTGCCCATCCAGTTATTTTTGGCGGAACCATAGATAACCGGGAAGTCCAACTGATCTTCTGTGGCGTTGAGGCTGAACATCAAGTCGAACACCATTTCGTATACTTCTTCCGGGCGGCAGTTGGGTTTATCCACCTTATTGACTACCACTAGCGGCTTCAAACCGAGTTGTAATGCCTTTTGGAGTACAAACCGAGTTTGAGGCATCGGGCCTTCAAACGCATCTACCAACAGGATACATCCATCGGCCATATTGAGCACACGTTCCACTTCACCACCGAAGTCGGCGTGTCCCGGAGTATCAATAATATTGATTTTTGTTCCATTGTAGTTAATTGAAACGTTCTTCGAAAGGATTGTTATACCTCTCTCACGTTCCAAGTCATTGTTATCCAATACCAGTTCCCCGTTGGTCTGGTCGTTGCGGAACAAATGTCCCGCCAACATCATCTTGTCCACGAGCGTTGTTTTTCCGTGGTCTACGTGGGCGATGATGGCAATGTTTCTAATGTCTTGCATACTATACCTAATATTTGGCTGCAAAGGTACGATTTTTAGTTGAAAAAATATTTGGCTGTTAACGTTTATTTTTTATCTTCGGTCTCTTCTTTGCTGTTAAATGTAGACGGAGTTGTTCCGTAGAAATCGACAAAGTGCTTTCTGAAGGTTGGAATGTCGTTATAGCCCACCATTTCGGCTACCTCCTGCACACTGTATTTTTTAGTCCGCAACAGCTCTGCCGAGCGTTTCAGGCGCACGCCTCTTACCAGCTCTATAATAGTGAAGTTGGTGAGTTGCTTCACTCTTCGGTAGAGGGTGGGCTGGCTCATGTTCAGCATTTCGGCAAGTTTCTTCACATTGAAGTCCTGATTTTGCAGATTGTCATTTACAATTTTCAGGATTTGTGTGACAAACGGATCTTCAATTTCTATGGCAATTTCGTTTTCTTCTTGCGTATCTCCGATAGTGCTGATAGACGGCATCAGCAGTTTGGTATAGATTTGCTTCAATTCCACTCTGCTCTTGATGAGTCGTTTTACTTTTGTGCGCAGAATTTCCGGGTTGAACGGTTTCAGAATATAATCGTCGGCACCCAGTTCGATACCTTTCACCACATCCTCATCGCCTACTAATGCTGTCAGCAGGATGATAGGAATATGGCAAGTCTTTAAATCCTCTTTCAGTATGCGGCAACATTCGAATCCGTCCATCACAGGCATCATTACATCGGTAATAATCAGGTCGGGTATCTCTTTACGTGCTATTTTCACTCCTTCTTCACCGTTTTCTGCCATAATGATATTATAGGTTCCGCCGAATAACACTTTCAGATAAAGCCGGATATCCGCATGGTCTTCGATAACGAGTATTTTATATTTCGTTTCAGGACTTTCAATCGGTCGGGGGATGATGCTGTCCTGCAGTTCCTGTTTCTTCTTGTCCTCCACGGTGATAATCTTTGCCTGGCTGTCGTCTACCTGCATGTGTCCCGGTTTGACGAATACCACATTTTCTTCTCCCTCAAAATGCTCTTTGCCCAGCGGAATATATAAGGTGACGGAAGTACCTGTTTCTTTGTCCTGTTTGATTTGAATATCTCCGTGATGGTCGAGTGCCGTTCTTCTCATAATCTCGATACCCAGTTCAGGATGCAGATAATTGCTCGGCGAGATATAAGTATCTTCTCCCAGATAGGTGACAGATGATTCCTCAATCACTTCTTTTCCATCATCTTCGATAGTGAAAAGGCAGTATTCTTTTCCTTTCAGGTTTGTGGTGCTGACAATAAAGCGGACAGCACCGGCATAAGAGATATGCCGGTATGCGTTCGACATTATATTTTTGAGGACAAACATGATTTTTTGCCGGTCAATCCATATTTCCGCGTTTATCTTGTTGTCCTTGTCGTAATACAAGTTGATGGGGCTGACATTCAGCAGCTCATACGAAGAGCGTACCACTTCGTCGGCTATACGGCTTGCCGCGTATGGAGCTACATTCAGCGTAGGGCCATAGTTTTCTTCCTGATGAATATTAAGCAATTGGTTACAAATGTCCTGCATGCAGATTGAGTTTCGATAGGCCACTTTTACTTTTTGCAGGAACGACTCCGGCAATGCCGAGTTGTCTATCATTTCTTTCAGAGGTGCGGTGACCAGTGACAGGGGCGTTCTCAGCTCACGTGCCAGCATATACCTGATTTGGTCACGCATTTGCTGATTCTTCTTTTCTTCCGCCCTTATCTCCGTAGCCTCTTCCAGACGCTCTTTCATTTGCACTTCCTTTTCTTTATACAGCTGCCGCTTCAGTGCTTTCCTATTGAGGTAGAGCCAAGTCAGGAATATGGATATTATGATGATAAGTATGTAGCCTGCAACCGCCCATCCGGTAGTAGCCCAATACTTGCCGACAGTGATGGCGATGCGGGTGATTTGTTCATTTCCTTCTATCGGATAGGAGGGCTTTATTTCGAGTATATAGTCTCCCGGTTTGATGTTACTTAGCCTTACCTGGTCATAATCACCAAAACGCCATTCTTTGTCATTGGGCAGCAGGCGGTATTCCACCTTATTGGGAGAAGTGCCGTAACGCAAGTCACTCAGGTAAAGCACGAGATTGTTATTGTTGTAGTTCAGGGTAAGCCGGTCTATTAAATGCGCCGGTTTATCCAAAATGACTTGTCCGTTTACTTTTTCGCCTATTTCCACTTTGTTATAATTCACATCAATGTCGGCGATATAATATTTTCGGTTGCTGGAAGTTTCTTTCAGCTGTCGGGGGTCAAAGTAAAGTAAGCCCGTAGAGTTTACCCACAGTAATTTTCCGTTGTTCAGCCGGCAAACCTGATAATAGTTCTCGGGGAAGGCATACAGATAGAAAGAATTGTTCTTATTGTTGACGGTTATAATGCCCGAATTGGTGCCCAGCCAGGTATTTCCGTTTCGGTCGTCTACCATGCAGTCGATGTGTCCGTTGGGTAAATCTCTGTCAAGAAGCATGGTCGACACCACATTTTTTTCTTTTCCGTCGATTTGGATAATCTTGTTAGCGTATGATACGAATAATTGATTATAGTTATTCATATAGATAGCCATAACCTTGCCCGGAACCAGATTGTTTTTCTGTTCGTATCCTCCACTCAGTGTTACTTTCTTACCTTCGCGCACAGCCTGGAACAATCCTTTTGCTGTTCCCAGCCACATGGTGCCGTCACCATCCTCGCAGATGGCGGTTATTTTTTCTATTTCTTTCGTATAAGGCATATATGCCAGACAGTTTTTGCCTTGGTGGTCGTATACCATCAAGGCATTTTCTGTTGCAATCCATAAATCGTTGCGCGAGTTGAGGAAAAGTATTTTGATAGCAGAGACCTGATTATCCGTTTCTTCCGGCTGGGGGTGAAAAGAAACAATTTCGTTGGTGGTAGGTTTCATCAAGAGAATATCTCCTTTCTCGTCTCCGAACCACAAGTGTCCGTTTTTGTCTTTAAACAAACAGTAATCTCCGTTTTTGTCGGCTTTCTCCCATGGCAGGAACTGTATATTCGGCGAGAGACTCTTTGTTTGGCTTTTATATATACCCTTGTTGTCGGTAGCCAGCCATATATATCCGTTGCTGTCTTCTGCTATTCCATTAAGTGACCTTATTTCATTGTCCAGTTGGATGCGGTTTACATTATCTCCCAACAAATTTAATTTCAGCAACCCTCTTCCGAAAGTGCCAACCCATAACACTTGGCTCTGCTTGTCGAGATAAATGCGCGTGATTCTGTTTTTGATGATAGGTTCGTAATAAATATCATTTTCAATCAAGTCGATTATTTTAATGGGAGCTTTCAGATACTCTTTATTCTCAAATTTGACTAACGCCAATGAAGTGCCCGACGCCATGACGAAAGTAGTGTCGTCTGCTTGTATGATATCACGGACGCATGCGTCTTGCACACTGTGCGTATGGTCTCCTTTGTCCAGTTTGCGCGTAGCCTTTGTGTTTGTGTCATAGCAGAGCACTCCGTTGTTGTGGCTGCAAATCCACAAGTACTCATTATATATATGTATATTGTCAATATCCTCTGCATTGGTTATTCCCAGTTCGGTGCAGTCCAGTGATTCGCCTTTCTTTTCTGTCAGGTTATAGAATATGAGTTTGTTTTCGCGGGTAAGTATATAGAGGCTGTTATTGTAGCCGTAAAATTTGGAGGGTGTACCTTTTATATTTGGCAGGGGAGCGGGTGTAATGTTCATCTTGTCAATTTCATATTCGGCTTTCAGCTCTACCGTTCCTTGTGAGGTGATGGCATATATCCTGTCTTTTACTACACATAAGTCATGAATATCTTCCAGCACCTCCGGGGTAGACGAGGTGAGAGGCATATAACATCCCCTCATTTTGTCGAAACACGACAATGTGTTCAGATTGGTTATTCGTGACCAAATCATCTTGTCGGAAGTCTCGTAAATACCGGTAATGGAATGAGGCTCTTTGCTTGCCGAATTATAGTTGTGAAAGTGTATTCCATCGTAGCGGCTTAGACCGACATCAGTGCCCAACCATAGAAATCCATCTTTATCCTGATAGATTTCGGTTAGTGTATTGTTGCTTAATCCCTCTTGTTTGGTAAGTAACTGGATTCCCGTCTGTCGGAAAAAGCTTTGTGCTTTAGCTTTGGTTACTCCCATACCTACTAACAGGACAGCTACAAGTAGCCCTGCAATCGGTGTCGTTAATGTTCCGCTTCTTTTCATATTCCCTTCATTTCATTTAAATCTATAGTACGGTTACGGTTCTATATACTTATGTCATATATCTTTCTTAGACTATTTTAAGGATATCTGCAAAAATAGACTTTTAATATGTTATAATCAATATTTTAGCTTAGAAACTTTTTAAAAAGTCGGATAAGTCAGGCCGCATACTGCTACCATGATGAGTGGCATATCAATCATGGTTTTGTTCTCTGCATTGTAAATCAGTGCATTATGATTGAATGAAATACCATCGAAGTTCATACGTTAAATAATAATTCAAAAGAAAGGAAGTGAAGAACCCATGTGCACCTATCACGCATACAGATTCTTCCTTCCCTTCATAGAGCTTAATATCACCTCACAATCTTTTCAGCCCTAACTGATTTATAGAATCTGATACCTATAGTTTATAAGTGAATGAAGCGTCATGGTTCTTCGGGTTATAAGTACCCCGGATGCTGACAGGAACCTGCATATATTTGATTCCGTTGTCTGCCACCTTCATATAAATATAGCTTTCTGATTGGAAAATAAAATTGCCTTCACTGTTGTCGCTGGCCAAGCTGAATCCTTTCACATACCATTTCATGAGTGAGGAACTGCATTCGGCATTATATCCGTTGTAATATAAGTCACCGTCGGCATAGCTGGTAAGGTTAAGCTGAATTGTGAAGGTGTACTTGCCATTGATTGTCTGGCTGGTAATCACTTTCAGCAAAGTTTGATTGCCCTTATCGGCCGCCAATACATTATGTTCTTCTTTCGCATTGGTATGTTTGCGAAGATTCGATAAGATTTCATCTGCTTCCTTTAAACTGATAGCAGGTAAATCGTTTAGATTCAAATTGTCAGAATTGTTTTCCTCGTATGTAACGCTTCTGGCGCCATACGTTTTTTCCAAAAAATACGTTGAACTTGAGTTGTCAACGGGGTCACTACTTTCTGCAGTGCAGGATGCCAAACTCATCATGATGAGTGTGACAATTAATAAATAAATTGCCTTCATAGAACTATTTTTTTATTATTTCTTATACGTTTGAATGATTGACCCATTATCATTCGCCTCAAAAGTAGGTATTATTTTCAAATAAACAAATTATTTCGAAGAATTTTTGAGTAAAACACCCTCTTTTTATGAATTAAACACCCCTTATTGGATAAAACGAGGGTGTTTTAAGCATAAAACGGTGATTTATTCATTATGAATGAAACACAGGTGTTATGTGAAAGAAATACCATCGGTGTTTCTTTCATCCCAATGAATAATTCTCCGTGAATAATTTCCCGACACTTTATCCCGATGAGGGGTGAATTAATTTCAGGGTTACTTTGCATTTTGCCGAAACTACCTCTTAACAAAGACTAATTCGCCAACTTCCTGTTAAAAAAATAGAGCCTATCTTTGCAGCAGTAGAAAACAACTTTAGGTGAAATGAATATGGTAATAAGAAGAACTTTATTTGTATTGATGTGTCTGCTGGCTTCTTCCTTATATATGTATGGACAGGTAGCTGTTAAGACCAATGTGGCGATGGATGCAGTTGCCATACCGAATCTGGGAGTAGAAGTGGGTTTGAGCAAGAAACTGACCTTGGATATACCGGTGTATTACAATCCATGGAAGTACAGCGACAATAAAATGCTGAAACTGGCAATGGTTCAACCTGAACTCCGCTATTGGCTTTGTGATAAATTCAACGGCCACTTCTTTGGTGCCCATCTGATGGGAGGTGCTTATCACACCACCGGCATCGATTTACCTTTCTCGCCTTTTGATGATTTGAAAGACTATCGTTATAAAGGTCGGTTCTATGGCGGTGGCATCAGTTACGGTTACCAGTTTGTATTGGGGCGTCATTGGAACCTAGGCGCAACCATAGGTATCGGCTATGCATACGTGAGCTATAAGAAATATGAGTGTGAAGAATGTGGAGACATGGTAGAGAAATCTCATAAGAACTATTTCGGTCCTACCAAGGCTGCCCTCAACCTTATTTATATATTCTAAAAACAGATGAATTATGAAACTGATACGCTATATCCTTTTAACATTGTTGCTGCCGGTGCTTCCGGCAGGTGCACAGAATCTGTGCGGCAGCCGGGTTCAGGTTGCTAACCCTTCTATCCTGATAGGTGACAACGGCCAGGTGATGATAGGAATGGATGTTACCCTTCCGGCCGATATGCAGCTATCTTCCAACCGTGTGGCTACACTCACTCCGGTGCTGAAGACTCAAGATAACAGTTATAATAAGGTGTTGCCTGCCATTTGGGTGTATGGCCGCACACGCAATATCGTGCAGCAGCGCAATCATGAAATTCCTGCGGATGCCTTCTCGGTGTTGCGCCGCAAGAACGGAACATCACAAACGGTGAATTACTCGGCACGCATCCCTTACGAAAAGTGGATGAACGGTGCAGAGCTTGAGCTGTTGGCCGATGTACGTGGTTGTGCCAACTGCCAGAAGGAAGAGAGCAATGCCCTCATCGCTCGTGCCAACTTGGAACGTTACACCGTGCAGCCGATGGTAGCTTTTGTATCTCCGGCTGTCGAAGCCATCAAAAACCGTGCTGAAGAAGGTCAGGCTTATCTCGACTTTCCGGTGAACCAGACAAAGATTTATCCCGACTACCGCCGCAATCCTTCCGAACTCGAAAAGATTAAGGCAACGGTAGATGTGGTGAAGAACGATGCCAATACACAGATTACCGAGATAGACATCACCGGCTATGCATCTCCCGAAGGCCGTTATGCATCCAATGCTCGTCTGGCTCAAGGCCGTGCCGAGGCGCTGAAGAAGTATGTGATGGACTCCTACGGTTTCAAGTCAGACCTGTTCCGGGTTAATTCGGTAGCCGAAGACTGGGCCGGCCTGCGTGACTATGTGGCAAAGAGCAATTTGCCGCGCAAAGACGAAATACTGTTCATAATAGATAAGGATGAAAATGATTTTGATTTCAAAGAAGGACGCATCAAAGCTCTGGATGGTGGCAAGATATACGCTTCACTGTTGCAGGACTGCTATCCGGGCTTGCGTCATTCAGACTACACAGTGCGCTATGTGGTGCGTGGATTTAATGTAGAAGAAGCGAAACAAATCATAAAGACACGTCCCCAGCAGTTGAGCTTGCAGGAAATGTACCTGGTGGCTCAGACCTATGCAAAGGGCAGTAAGGAATTCAACGAAGTGTTCGATGTGGCAGTGCGCATGTTCCCTGATGACCCAACAGCGAATATAAACGCTGCCGCTATCGAACTCCAACGAGGTGACTTGCAACAGGCAGCCCGTTATCTGGACAAGGCTGATGCACAAGCGAGTGCAACGCTGAACAACAGAGGCGTGCTGAATCTGTTGCAGGGAGACCTCGACCAAGCAGAGACTAATTTCAAGAAGGCACAGAGCCTAGGTTCTTCCGAAGCCGGTGCTAACTTGGAAGAAGTCGCTAAAAAAAGAAAAGACAATGCTATATTTGGAAATAAGAAATAAACAGTACAATAAAAGATGTTAGAAGAAACTTGCTCTTTGTGAAAAGCGCAAGGTAAAATCCGGGACAGCAGAGGCTGTACCCGGATTTTGAATTTTATAAGAAACAGAAGCAGCCCTGCTTATTCTGATATTAAGACAAAACTTGCAGACTCATCCCCGTGTCAGAGCCCTCTTTTTACACGTACGTCTGCATGAGGATATACATACGTAAGCGTGAGGCTATGCGGACGTACGTACAGACCTACGCATACGTACGTACAGGCTTACGCGTACTAACGTGTGAAATGATGCACTTCCCAAAAGACAAGGACGTTTTTTTAAAAGACCAAGAGCTTTTTAAAAAAGATAACGAGCTTTTTAAAAAAGACCTTAGTCTTTTTACCTCTGCCCGGACTTTGTGCACCGTTACATTCCATGAAGGTGCACATGTACACTTTTTGAGGAAAAACGCTTAAAACGTCCTATTTTACATCACCCCGGGAAACTCATAAAATAAAAGGTATGTAGTTGACAATTAGTATGTTATGCGGAGGCGTATTTCAAAATGTGGTGAGAGTATGAGAGCATAGGTGAGAGCAAATGTTTTTTACTATCACCATATAACACGTTTATAATTAACTTGTTACGCGTAAGGTGAGAGTATGAGAGATAAACGGCTCAAACTTTCCGGCGAGAAAGGCTGATGCGTACAGCTTTTCGCTTAATATGTATTTATTCTTAAAAAACAAGCCTTTTCAGGTGTTATGTGCATGATACTTGTGTGGCGTTGCAGTATTTTACCTATAACATATCATTAAATAAATAAAAAGCATTATATTTGCATATTATATGATATATTGAGTATGACAAAGAATACAATGGGGACTAAATTGCCTCGAAAACTAGAGCAGAAGATGTCTGTTGTAGGAGAGCAGATTAAATTGGCTCGTTTACGCAGGAATCTGAGCGTGGCTCAGGTGGCAGAACGTGCTACCTGTTCACCGTTAACCGTGTCCCGAATAGAGAAAGGTGTACCGACAGTAGCAATCGGAATCTACTTGCGAGTGCTATATGCTTTACAGCTTGACGATGATATTCTGTGGTTGGCCAAAGAAGATAAATTGGGAAAAGCTTTACAAGATTTGAGCTTGAAGACAAGGGAACGTGCATCAAAAAAGGAGTAAATGATGAAGAAGCTATATGTATATGCTGATTTTGATTGGCTCAAGGAAGTTGAGTTCATTGGCGAGTTGGGCTATGAATCTCTTCGTGGTTCGGACAGCTATTGTTTCACATTTAGCGATGCGTGGTTGAAAAAACATGTAGATTTGTTTCTGTGCGATGACCTGAATAATTATCCGGGACAGCAACATACGCAACCGGAGAAAGATATATTCGGATGTTTTTCTGATGCTTTGCCGGATCGTTGGGGACGTACATTGTTGTTGCGGCGAGAGCAGATTGCAGCGAAGGAAGAAAAACGACCGGTACGAAGGCTATCTTCTTTCGACTTTTTGACCGGCACCGATGATTTTTCCCGAATGGGTGCTTTCCGTTTCAAGGAATCAAAAGACGGAGGATTTATAAATATGAGTGAGTCGTTGAAAATCCCACCTCTGACGGATATTAGAGAGTTGGTTGCAGCCGGTGCAGAAATTGAGAAAAGCGAAGAGGAGAATATTCTTCCTGACAGGAAATGGGTTGCTCAACTTGTACAGCCGGGGTCTTCCTTGGGTGGTGCAAGGCCCAAAGCCAGTGTGATAGACACGGATAAAACGCTTTATATCGCCAAGTTCCCTTCACGTAAAGATGATTATGATGCCGGGCTTTGGGAACATTTTAGTCATCTTCTTGCCGTGAAAGCCGGTATAAATGCCGCGGAAACCAAAGTGATGGCTACAGGAGAAAAATATCACACCTTGCTTTCGCAACGCTTCGACAGAACCCGGGAAGGAAAACGGATTCATTTTGCTTCTGCAATGACTTTATTGGGGCTCAATGATGGTGACAATGCAACTACAGGACATGGTTATTTGGATATAGTCGATTTCATAATCCAAAACTGTACGAATGTAGACGATAATCTGCAGGAACTCTATCATCGTGTGGCTTTTAATATCTGCATCGGCAATAGCGATGACCATTTCCGTAATCATGGCTTTCTTTTGACTGCAAAAGGTTGGACGCTTTCTCCTGCATACGATATGAATCCTACGTTGAATGAGTATCAAAGCCTGCTCATCTCATCAACTTCCAACAAAGCAGAGTTGAGTTCATTGCTTCATGCTTGCGAAGATTATATGCTTAACCGGAAAACAGCGGAAAAAATTATTTCAGAGGTAATTGAAGCCGTAAATGGATGGCGAGAGTTGGCTACACGATTGAATATTTCCAAAAGAGAAATAGATATGTTTGCCGGAGTGTTGGGTGAACGATGTAAGAGATGAGCGAGAAAGGCTGATGCGTACAGCTTTTCGCTTAATATGTATTTATTCTTAAAAAACAAGCCTTTTCAGGGTTCCTTTTCTATATAAATTGCTATCTTTGTATATTTAACATGGAAACATTGAACCGTATGCCTTTTAAAGCTCAAAAAGCCGTATTTAAGAAGTTGGAAGAGATTGTTGACGTTCATTCTCTTTCGGAGGAAGATCGTGTGCGCTATGAAAATAGTGTCAATGCCTACCGTGACTATTTGGCTACTATTGACTATGCTGCCAAGAAGGGTATCGAGGAAGGTTTTGAAGAAGGTGTTCAGAAAGGTTTTGAAGAAGGTATCGAGAAAGGCTTGCAGAAAGGGGAACAAAAAAAAGCTCTTGAAATTGCCCGCAATCTGAAATCCATGGGAATGACACCGGAGCAGATTATGAACATCACCCATCTTTCCCTTGCCGAAATTGATTCCCTTTGATAAGAAAGAATATATTTTCAGTAAAGGTGAGCGTAATGTCTCACCTTTTTTTATTTCCGGTCTTCCGTAAAAAGAGTATCATTCGTTCTTGCCGATAGCTAACTGATTATATCAGTCCGACTAAGCATTTCCCTCCTTTAGATTATCTCCTTTTATAAGTCGAACTATTACAGTCTCCGGCAGTGGACTGTACGGTCTGCTGTAATGGACTGTACAGTCTGCAGTAATGGACTATACAGTCCATTGCCGCAGACTATAGTAATCTTCCGCTCAAAAGACCTTAGCTGACGGCATGAAACACCTTACCCTTCCCTTTGTATGCGATAAGCAGTAGGAAAGCGTCGGCAAATCCACCTTTAGGCACTGAACGTTTTACCTCGTGGTGGGCAATTCATTGAATAATTTAACAATTGAAAAAAGGAGACTTGAAAAAGCTTCTTCCCGCAAAAAATAATTGGAAAAAAGATAGTGGGTATTTTGTGCATCGCAATGTGTGTATCATTCAAAATTGAATTAAATGCCCTTGAAATTACCCATGAAATGCACTTTTCCGAATTTGCCAATCTATTTTGCCGAAAACACCGATTAAGACCAATCCTAAAACACCCTTATCTTTGCAATGTAGAAAGACAAGAACGAATGCGAGAATGAAATTTACAAAACATAATAATTGCAAACTTAAAAATTAAAATTATGAAGATTAAGGGTTTATTATTCGGACTGTTTGCATGCGCTGCATTAGCTGCATGTACAAACGAAGACATTGTGGATAACAATGGTAATGAAATTGAAAAAGTGAAAGCTAATGTAACATTGAGTATTGGTACTGCTTCTAATTCAAGTCGTGCGACTGATAATGAAGAAGGTGATACGACTGAAGGAACTTTGGAAAAAGAAGCTGCTGTTTCAGATGCAGTAATTGTTATTGCTCCTAATGCTGGACAGACCGTAGGTGTGGTGGATTATACTTCCGTAACGGCATCCAATGGCATGGTTGAAAAATCATATCAGATAACAGAGGGAGGACAATATAAGGTTCTAGTGGTGTTAAATCCATCTCAAGCTGTAAAGAATTTGGCTACTAACTCTCAGGTAGGTACTGATGCAACTGAAGCGTATGAGGCTATTTTAGATTGTAATGCCGGTGATGTAAATGCGGTAACGGGTGGCACCGAAAGAAATCATTTCATGATGGCTAATCAGAAAGAAGAAATAATTACTGTTACATCTAATGATGCTCAAAATCCATCAACGATAGTAGCAGGTATTAACGTAGAGCGCGTAGCTTCAAAGATTTGTTTCAAGCCTGAACAGGATAATGAATATGTTGTTCCAACTGTGGTTACGCATATTATACCCGCTACATCAAATGGTGCTTGGTATGATGCAGAAAATAATATATGGAAATTGATTGGTGTATTGAATCATGCTAGGACAACTGAAGGTGTTGATATTTGGATTTATCAGAGTGATGATGCTTATAACGGCTCTCAATTTACAATGACTGAGGAAACTCATGAGGTTAATGGTGAATCAGCTCCGGTGGTAACAAAGAATGCGACAAACGTATCTGACTATACTTTAGTTGAAAAAGAGGAAGTAAAGGACGATGTTGCTCATTGGTCTGTTACTCTTGATAAATATGCTTTGGTAAACCTTTCCAAGTCTGTTTATGCAGTGAGACATAAAACTGTTTCATCTTGGGAAAATCCTACTATTTTGGGATTATTATCAAATAGTGAATATATCGTTGACCCTGAATCTGCTGCTAAAAACAATGTAACATTGGATAGTAATGGACGTTATGTAGATACTGAAACTCTTGCAACAAAATTCTTTACTAATACTTTAAAGGAGGTCGAAGATACTCAATATAGTAGCAATTCATATTTTCAGTCTATGCCTACCGGTGACGATCAACTTACTACAGAAGGTAATGAAGGCTACAAATTTATGTCATACTGTCTGGAAAACTCTGTAACTGGAGAGCAACAGAAAATGGGTTTGGTAACAGGTATTATATTCCGTGGTCAGATTGCTACTGCCGATGGCACTCTCGTAGGAACAATATATAAGTATAATAATCAATTCTATCGTGATGAAGCTGCTTTAAAAGCTAAAGGCATCAATAAAGCTGATGCGGAAGAATATACAGATGGATATTGCTACTATTATGCACCGATTGAACATGCAACGGAGGGCGCTATGAACTATGCTATCATGCGTAACAATATTTATGCTTTAAGTATTAAAGAGTTTAGCCAGATTGGTTATTCAAGAATTGATTTGATACCGGGCGAAATGGACGGTGATAAGGCTTTCTATCTGAAGTTATCAGCTAAGATTCTTCCTTGGAAGGTACGTCTCAACAACATTATATTCTAATCCGAACACAAAAACTCTCTAAATAAAGTGGAGGAGGCAATCCTCCTCCACTCCTTTTTCAGAAATTACTATTCTAACATTCCATTAAAACAATAAAAGCATGAAAACAGTAAAAACATTCGCCCGACAATTCTCTTTTGGCTTGATGATGGCCATGACATTGGGAAGTGCCGTTGTGTCGTGCGACAGCATACTCGATGAAGATGATGTAGATTGCTCTGTAGAATATAGAGTAAAATTCAAATATGACTATAACATGAAGTATGCCGATGCTTTCTCTCGCGAAGTAAGCAGTGTTGCTCTTTATGCTTTTGATGACAACGGCAAGCTGGTATACCAGAAAACTGAGGCAGGCGATGCTTTGGCCGCCGACGGCTACTCGATGGCGGTCGATATGGAGCCGGGCGATTACCACCTTATAACATGGGCGGGTCTGAGCGATGAGGCCTCATTCTCCGTTCCTTTGATTACGCAGGGAGTGTCTTCGTTGGAAGAGCTTCAATGTAAAATGGACCGCATTTACTCTCGCGCAGCCGACGGAAGCGCTGTGGTAAGCAGCAAACTTTCTTCTTTGTGGCATGGCGAGGTTACCAAACAGTCGTTTACCCGCGCGGCAACCCAACAAGTGGTGACTGTTCCTTTGGTGAAGAACACCAATACCATCCGCGTTATCCTCCAGCAAATGGACGGGGTAACGGTAGATGTAGATAAATTTGAATTTACGATTACGGACGACAACGGTTTGATGAACTACGACAACAAACTGATTTCGGACGAAACTCTGACATATTATCCTTATTACCGTGCACAGGGTGGTACGGTGGTAGGCAAGTCGGCACGTGCCGAAGGCGACACGGCTGGCGAAGATGACAACATCAGCGTGGCGATTGCCCAAATCACAGTGGGCCGGTTGGTGGAGGAAAACAACCCCAAGCTGACTATTACCAACACCGAGACCGGCGAAACGGTTCTCTCCATCCCCTTAGTGAAATACCTGTTGCTCACCGAAGCCGAAGGTCATGACATGACTAACCAGGAGTATCTCGACCGTCAGGATGAGTACAACATGACTTTCTTCTTAGACGAAAGTATGAAATGGATTAATACCCGCATCATTATTAATGACTGGGTGGTTCGTTTCAATGATATGAATATGTAATGAGTAACGCATAACAAAAAGAAATTATGAAGAAATGGTTATCATATATAATATTACTCCTCGTTTGTATCGGGTTTGCTTCGTGTCAGGACAATGGCACGGTGCCCGAACCGCAGACCGACGGACGGGTGAGCGTGCACTTGCAGATTGCATTGCCGGGGGGAGACCCGGCAGAACGGGGGGCACAGGCACGAGATGAAAACGGTGGCTTTGACTATACCACCTCAGACCAACGGACAATGACAGCAGATGATGTTTTTGTTTTGATGTTCAACAGTGATGATGTGCTCTTGAAACAGGCAACAATAACCGGTTTGTCAGATGAAACAGGCGACAATTCAATGGGATATTACAGAACGATAGATGGGGTCTTTGACGGAGTGCCTAACGGAAGTGCCAATGTTTATTTTGTTGTTTTGGCTAATTTGGTGCAGAATAATTTGTATGATAATGAAGGAATGTCTCTTGATACGAAATCAAAGGTTGATACCTATATCAGTTCATTTATTGATAAAGGCAAAAATGAACTTTATAGTGCTTTGGTGTACAATTATGATGGTACTTCATCTCCATGGAATATTTCTAATCGTCGTATCCCTATGTGGGGTGCTACCGGTAAGTTTGATATCTTGAGTGGGCAGACAAAGGAAGTATCATGTGATTTGCATCGTGCAGTAGCAAAGGTCGCTATTCTTGTAAAAGAAGGTTCAGGTATTGAAGGTTTTGAGATTACTAAGATAGAGGTGAAGAATGCTATGAAGGAAGGATATTGTGTTTCACTAAATTCTTTGGGTGCGGATAAATATTATATAAATCCATCTGTACCATCTGCATCGGAAATGCAAACTATTGTTTTTGAACGTCCTGCTTATACTTTTGGAAGTGAATTTAGGAATCAGATTTATTTGCCTGAACAAGACAATACAAGTGGTGATTTATTTATGAATATTTACTATACTTATAAAGGGCAATCTGCCATTGGAGAAATTCCTTTTAAGGATAGCGGCAACGGTGAATTATTTAATGTCGTTCGTAATCATTCTTATGTATTTAATATAAGTAAAGTAACCGAGAAGGAAATAGATGCATACTTGTATTATATGGTAGACAGATGGGAGGAAGAAACTATTAATATTGCATTTCAATAATATATGAAGGAGGTTTGGAATATGAAAATACAACATTTATATACACAGCTAAAATACTTAATGTTGGTATTACTAACAATAGGTGCTGTTTCATGTACAGATGAGAATATTGTAGATGATAGAGCTGGAAGTACAGAACCTATTACTGTAAAGTTGGGATTCTCTGCTGAAGCTATTTCCTCTGTCATTTCTTCGCGCTCTCCTAACGATAATACAGTCGGAGACTTGTATATTTTGATATTTGACGCTAGTGGTAATTTGAAAGCAAAACGATATTTTGATTCTGATGAATTGACAGATGGCGTAAATGGTTCTCAACCTGATACTCAAGGGGATAATAATTGGGTAAAGATGTCTACTGCTGCTGGTGCATCTTATATTTATGGTGTGGCTAATATTGGGACAGAGACAACTCCACAGTATACATCTAGCATTAAGAGTCTTTTAGATGAAGTAAACTCTAAAGATGGATTCTTGTCTTTGTCTGCAAACTTGACTGAAGATATTACGAGAGTTGGTACGACTTATGTGATGGCTGGTGCTGTTAATGGTGGAGAAGCTTATAATATTACTGCCGGTCAGAGTATAAAAACACTGAAATTACGTCGATTGGATTCTCATATTATGTTCAAATTTAAAAAAGCCGGCAATTGCAGTGACTTGTCAATTTCTAGTTATCAGGTGTTTAATGTACCTAAGGTAACGCATTTGATGCAGCTTGATTCGGAGCAAAAAGTGGGAACGGATTGTACGTGGGATGCGGCAAAAAGAGAGGCTGATTTCTATAATACAGGTATAATTAGTGATAAGGTGAGCATTGACAATTCATTTTCTTTCTATATGGTGGAGAATCGTAAGAATGCGAATAAGAATATACCGGATAATGATTATGGATTAAGAGAAAAACAAGAGAAGATTCCAATTGCCGGGGCTGATACTAGACCGGTAGTTGAGAATGGTGATTATGTATATGCTCCTAAGTATGGAACTTACGTGGTAGTAACAGGAAAGTTTAAAGGAACTTCTACAGTGGAAGGAGAAGGTAATAGTGGTGCTGTGGAAGCTGATGTTAGATACACCATCCATTTAGGATATGTTGGCAACCGAGCAAATGACTTTTTTAGTAACCGAAATACTCAGTATACTTATAATGTAACAGTTAAGGGCGTTAATGATATTGTTGTTGAAGTGATAAAAGAGACTGAAACGGAAAACGCTTCGGGAGCAGAAGGTGATGTCATATTTACCGAAGGTACAACTAAATACAAATTGGATGCTCATTATGAGACTGTACTTTTAAAGTTTAATAAAGAACTATTGAAGCAAGGTGCTCAGCGTGCGGGTGAGTTCTTTACTTATAAGATAGAGACTCCGTTTACGAGATTGGGTGCAAAGCAGGAGAATGATAATAGTTGGATTAGAATAGTTCGTAATTCTAAAACAAATGGTATTTATTCTACAAAGCTGAAGCGATATCCTGCAAGAGACTATTTGACGATAGAAGGATTCATTGCAGAGTTGAAAGAGATAGCAACAGACGAAAGTGGTAAATATGATGATTATTATGATAGGAATGGAGATATAGTTTATACTTGTCATATTGATGAATTCTATTACGATTCAGCACCAAATGGGGCTAGGGTAAATAGCAGTGTACCATTGTGGAAATATTTTGTGAATGATGCTGCCGGGCGGGAACTTCAGATTTTGAATGATGTAAGATTGAGTCCGGATGGAAAAAGTTCTATAACTCGTTCTACTTATATTTTGTCGCAACGTGCTATTCAGACCTTTTATAACCCGAATCCGAATCTCATAGCATTGAAGAGTGCGTATGGAGTGGAGAGTGTAGATGAGACAGGACCATTGCGTACATGGCATGTATATCCATCTGAAATAGGAATATATCCTACAGATAAAGATACCGGTAGAGATAATTTTTTGGCTATGCTTAGGAATATTAAAGGTGAAGACTGTGATAACTATTTAGATTGGTCGGTTAATGGTTACACCGAAGTAGATGAGACAGCGAAAATAATAGCAATGAAAGGTCAATATAAGAGAGCATTTTTGGCATGTTTGCAGCGGAATAGAGATATAGATGGAAGTGGAAAATTGGAAGATAATGAAATAAAATGGTATTTGCCTGCTATAAATCAATATGCCGGAATGTTTTTGGGGGATGCCGGTTTGTCTGATGAGGCTAAGTTGTATACTGATAAAACTTATATCTATAAACACTTCATTTCTAGTACAGCAAAAACTTATAATGAAAAGGAAAGAAAAAAAAATCTCATTGTTTATTGGGGAGAAGAGTCTGTTTCTACCAGTTGTAATACTGAATATGGAATGACAACTACTGTAGTGGAAAATAAAGATACGTATGTTCTTAACTATTACCGTTGTATGAGGAATTTAGGAACTGGTACTCCTCAGAATTTTTATAGCATTTCGACTAATACAAAAACAATAACAGTACCTTATTTGAATGAGGAGGCATATAGGACGCGGGTTGAACAGGGTGAGTTAGGAAGACATTTTAGTTGGGATGATGAGAGCAAGTTAAGTTCGGGAGGATTTCAGTATGGTGAGGAAGGAAAGACACGTGTCACCTCTAATCTTCGTGAGGCTATGCCGTATGATGAATCAGCACAAAATTATAATTCTGCTTGTTATGATGTGAGAGGAAATAAGTCGTTCTGGGGGGGATATGAATGGGCAAAAGGAACCTGGAGAGCACCGAATTTAAGGGAACTTTATTTGCTTTCTATTGCGAGTGGTGTATTAAAAAGTGATGATGTAGCTCGTACTATTTTTCAGTTCCATGATGTGAGAAAACCGAATGATAAAGGTACAGGAAATTATCGCAGAGGTTGGTTCTATAATGGCAGTGATATAACAATGGGGAACGGATATATTGGTCAGTACGAGGATGATAATAAATGGCATGACTCAGAAGGTAATCATATACGTTGTGTGCGCGATGTGAAATAATACGTAGCTTAAAGAAATTGATACTATGGATATTTTTGAAATCATGGATAGAGAATCATCAAGTCGCTCGGAAGTGTACTTGTATGAAGAGAATGGTAAATGGTATGCATACGACCGTTCGGCAGTTCTGCTCAAGAAGTTGGCTGCTGGGGCTGTCGAGCTAAAAAAACATGTGTGTTCCTTCTACGGTGTCATGCTGGAGAAGGTGGAGGTAGACCTCAATCTGCTGCTCAATGCGAGCTGGTTTGTCGCTCTATGCTCTGATTCGGAAATGCTGTTGCTAAAGAACGATTAAAAAAGGAAAATTGTCATGTGTGAGGTCGTAAAAGTATTGGAAAGAGAACTGGATAACTCCGGCTTGATATACATCTATCAGGAAGGGGACGAAGGCAAATGGTATGTTTACGAACGGTCTGCATATTTCTTGAGCCGGATAATGACCGGCATCTCATTGGAACGCTATGTCATGGACAATACGCTGTGGCTTGCACGTGCCATAGTGGATATTGACCGTATACCTCAAGACTTGGTTATCAGTTACAGTCATAAAGAATATGTGCTGAGATATACTCTTCAAAACGGTTTCCAAGAGTGGCTCTCGGAACTGGATGGAGTAATTCCCAACTGAATGATTTAACAGTTAAGTAAAAAAGGAGTCCCCCTCCGTGTTTCTTCAAAAATAAATAAGAAACCGGAGGGGGGCTTTTCTTTCATCAGGACAGGCATATTATTCAAAAGTGAAGGAAATGCCCCATATAATGCCTTTAATACCCACTCTTCACATTTTGCCAACCTTATTTTGCCGAAAACACCGACGGACACCGTAGTGGAAAGTCTTTATCTTTGCATCAGTGATGAATAATAAAAGAAAGAGCTCAGTGCTGGGCCGGAAAGGAACAAAGATATGAAGATTAAGGGTTTATTGAAGATTAAGGGTTTATTAAGTAGAACGTTCGCATGTACTACAATGATGGCTGTGGCAGTAGGGTTCACAGCCACGTCATGCGACAGTATTTTGGACGAAGACGATGTGGACTGCTCTGTGGAATACAGGGTGAAGTTTAAGTATGATTACAACATGAAGTATGCCGATGCTTTCTCTCGCGAGGTAAGCAGTGTTGCTCTTTATGCTTTTGATGACAACGGCAAGCTGGTATACCAGAAAACTGAGGCAGGCGATGCTTTGGCCGCCGACGGCTACTCGATGGCGGTCGATATGGAGCCGGGCGATTACCACCTTATAACATGGGCGGGTCTGAGCGATGAGGCCTCATTCTCCGTTCCTTTGATTACGCAGGGAGTGTCTTCGTTGGAAGAGCTTCAATGTAAAATGGACCGCATTTACTCTCGCGCAGCCGACGGAAGCGCTGTGGTAAGCAGCAAACTTTCTTCTTTGTGGCATGGCGAGGTTACCAAACAGTCGTTTACCCGCGCGGCAACCCAACAAGTGGTGACTGTTCCTTTGGTGAAGAACACCAATACCATCCGCGTTATCCTCCAGCAAATGGACGGGGTAACGGTAGATGTAGATAAATTTGAATTTACGATTACGGACGACAACGGTTTGATGAACTACGACAACAAACTGATTTCGGACGAAACTCTGACATATTATCCTTATTACCGTGCACAGGGTGGTACGGTGGTAGGCAAGTCGGCACGTGCCGAAGGCGACACGGCTGGCGAAGATGACAACATCAGCGTGGCGATTGCCCAAATCACAGTGGGCCGGTTGGTGGAGGAAAACAACCCCAAGCTGACTATTACCAACACCGAGACCGGCGAAACGGTTCTCTCCATCCCCTTAGTGAAATACCTGTTGCTCACCGAAGCCGAAGGTCATGACATGACTAACCAGGAGTATCTCGACCGTCAGGATGAGTACAACATGACTTTCTTCTTAGACGAAAGTATGAAATGGATTAATACCCGCATCATTATTAATGACTGGGTGGTTCGTTTCAATGATATGAATATGTAATGAGTAACGCATAACAAAAAGAAATTATGAAGAAATGGTTATCATATATAATATTACTCCTCGTTTGTATCGGGTTTGCTTCGTGTCAGGACAATGGCACGGTGCCCGAACCGCAGACCGACGGACGGGTGAGCGTGCACTTGCAGATTGCATTGCCGGGGGGAGACCCGGCAGAGCGGGGGGCACAGGCACGAGACTTTACGGATGGTGGCAAGGATGATACAACTTCTGACCAAAAAGCATTGAGTGATGATGATGTATTCGTTTTGGTGTTTCAGAATGATAGGTTGATAGACCAAGTGAAGGGCTTGAAGTTTGATGTAGTTAGTGGTAGCGTAAATCCTTCCAACAGAACGTTGACCGGTACATTTGTTCAGCCTGAGACTGACGGAGAATTGGAGTTGGTGGTTCTCACCAACTTGGTTCAGAATTTAGATATTACTAATCCGGGATTATCAAGCATCCAGGCATTTTTTGCCGGAAAGAAAGGTTTGTCGCCTTCAGAGGTTTATGAAAATCTGATTTATCGATATGATTCTCCTGCTTGGGATATAAAGATACGCCGCATCCCGATGTGGGGAACTACAGGGGTTTTCCAGTTAAACAGAGCCAATGAGTTGAGTAAGAGTTGTAACTTGCACCGTGCGGTGGCTAAACTGGGATTCTTGATTAATGCAGCGGATGCTAAGAGTGAAGGACGAGGCATTGACGGCTTCATGATTACAGGCATTAGCATTAGTAGAGTAATGGATAAAGGGTATTGTGTGTCACAAGCCGCCATGTCCGGTGACTATTATACAGCTCCCCATGTGCCTGCGACTGCGAGTGCCAGAACTCAGACTGTAACTTACTTCGATCTTAATGTGGATAAGAGTTATAAAGACCGGATTTATTTACCGGAACAATTTATTGAGGATAACCCTCTGACTATAAAAGTGAGTTATACTTATAAAGGTAAGTCTAAAACGAAGGAGATTCCTTTTGAGGAAAATGTGATTCGCAATCATTCATACCTTTACAATATTACTTCGGTGACACCGGATGATTTTGATTTTTCTTTAACTGTGGAAGTAGAGCCTTATGCAAATTGGAGCTCAGATCCTACATACGAATAATCAATAGCTTATTAATATTTAATGGAGTAAGATGATGAAAAAGTTTATACAAATAATATTTCTGTTTCTAGGTACATTCTTGTATCAATCATGTGTAGAAGACGAGATAATGGAGAAAGGTGATAATGGAGCTGTTGCGACAATACAGTTCTCGTTAAGCTTTCCCGATATGGATATTGTATCTCCAACAGCAAGGAGTGCTGGTGATGCAATAGAAGCTATTAGCGATGTATGTATATTATTTTATGATACGGAAGGCAATCTTAAAAAAGATGATAATGGTAATCCGATATATATATATTCTGGAACATCTGCTACATACGAAAATAAAGTAGAGGATGGAACCCAAAAAGTTACTTTCACTAAAAAATTAAAACCGGACTCTTATTGTATATATGCTGTTGCTAATATGGGTGATTTGACTGCAAATGAATATGCTTCTACTATAGAGTCTGTTACAGGATTAAGAACTATTTCTTTATCATGGAATACAGAGATTGCTCATAATAATCAGATGTTTGGTTTTTTTCAACGTAAAAGTGATGCTGATATAATTTCTAACGGCGAGACAGATCTTTCCAAGATAAATCCTACAGATCATGAAGCACCGGTATTGCAGTTGACCGGTACTACAGGAGAACTTGTCGCAAAATTGTATAGGGCAGCGTCAAAGGTTACTGTTGCTTTTGATGCCAGCGAATTAAAGACAAATGTTTTTATAACCATAAATTCTGTACGTTTGATGAACGCTCCAATGAATTGTGGATTATGGACTACAAATACTCCTAATACTAAGCAGGAGTTGATGGAAGTAGGTGATCAGATTGATTATACAGAGGATGAGATGACGGTGGCGAGAAAAGAAAATCAAGTGTTTTATGGTAGCCATGAAGATAATGCCGAATCATTGTTTATGTTTGAAAATAGACAAGGAACAGTCAGTGCTATCAAGAATCAGACAGAGAAAGTAATTTCAAATAAACCAATTGGTACATATATAGAGATTAGCGGTTATTATAGAGACCAAACTCCGGGGGAGGCTAATCAGGGTCCTATTATATATCGTTATATGTTGGGGGAAGATAAATTCTCAGAGGGAATTTTTAACAACTTTAATGTAACGCGTAATAGGCATTACAAAGTTACACTTCATTTTAAGGGAAAGGCTACTACTGAACCTACTTGGAGAGTTGAATATGATGAAGAGAAAGAAGAAATAAATGTGCCCGATATTATATATATCAGTTATTTGTCTGAAGAGAAATTACCTATTCAGGTGGCTTTCCCCAAGGCTGGAAATAATCGAGTTACTTGTAAGGCTGAGATTACAGATAATCCATGGTATTATAAGAATCATGAGTATATAGCATCGACCAATATTAATAATGCTAATGGCTTTCTTACTTTTGAGGGGCAACTCAGTTCCGATGCCATTGTACATGAAGCAAATACTACGCAAACATTATCCGTTTCTCAGGTTGACGGAAAGATGATAGGGACATTAAATTTTCAGACGGATGCTATGGCTTTTAAAGGAAAAGCCGAACAGGGCTCTTCTTATACTGGCTATAATCCATTCTTTGCCCATGAAAGGGAAGCGACAGTGAAGCTTAGCTATAGTTATGCTACCGGCTCAGGTGAAAACGTCAGAGACACTAAAGAGATTAAAGTGCGGCAAGCTAAGCGTGTTGTGAATCCTATGGGAATTTTTAGAAGGAATGATAACACGGCACCTTTTCATGTAACTGTGATGGAACAGGCGCAGGAAGACGGAGATATGGATTTCGTTGCTTTAGATTCGTATGGTCCATGGACTGTAAGCGTAGATAAAGATTATTCTAAAGATGAAGGAAATTGGATTAAAATAGGAAAGACCGCAGGAGGTGATGAACGGAAAATAGAAGGTACGGCCGGAGAAATTTCTTTCTATTATGCACCTCGTACTGCTATAGAGAACGGCGAAGTGAGATGTGGTAGAATCAAAATAGAGTATCATAATAATTACTGTACTCATTATATTTATGTTAGGCAGGGATATGCATCAGTGCCCTTTAGTGACGGAAGTGGTAAAAAATGGAGTTCTTATAATTTAATAGGTATAAACTCTAAAAATGTTATGCAGAAGGAAGATTCTCCGTTAGGAGAGGGAAGTTTCTTGAAAGAGAAGTCTAGCATTGGTATATTGGCTGCGAATAATTCAACGTATGGGTTTGGTAATGAAAATAAGGGAAAGAGCTTCACTTTAAGTAATGGCTCTAAGGCATCTTGGGATAAAGCATCAAATGGCAATTCTCCCGGTACATATCCTACTAGCGAACAATATAACTATATTGTAAAGTCTACAAATAAAGGTTTTGGTGTTGTATATGATGATAAGGCTACGGAAACTGCTACTACTGCTCGTCAGGCATTTACTTTCCCTGAGGGAACAGGTATGAGGGGATTGGTAGTACAAGATAAAGGAGGTGAGCATAATGTACTTTTCTTTCCGATAGGAAAATATGGTTATGGGCGTAGACGTAATGCGAAATCGGTGTATTCTGATAAAAGTGAGTGGAGTCAAGATGTTTATGGTGAATTACATTATGCTTATGCAAGTGAGAAAGCCGATAAGCCTGAAGCAAGACCCTTGTTGGCTGATTTATATAAGTATTATGGAGCTATTTATTGGACGCAAAGTTTAGGTGACGGCTCACGAGGATTTTCATTTAATTATAATATTTGTAATATAGAAGCCGGCATATATAAAGACTGGGCTTCACGCGTAACAGGCGATGCTTTGTATGTCAGATTAGTGGAGTAGCTCCTTTTAATATGACTGAATATGGAATATGAAGCTTAAAAAAATGGATACTATATTTTTGAAATCATGGATAGAGAATCATCAGGTCGCTCGGAAGTGTACTTGTATGAAGAGAATGGTAAATGGTATGCATAAGAGTGGTTTGCATATTTCTTGAGTCGGATTTGAAAATAAGAATACGAAGATTAAGGGTTTATTATACTGTCCGGGATACAGAGCAGATGATGGAGGTTACCGGCTATTCCTTTAGGGTTGTGTCAAAACGTGGATAATGCTGTCGTTTAGTTCGTAGGGGCGAGGTTCGCTCGCCCGAAAACAGTTTATTTTGTGTCTTCGGGCAGGCAAACCCTGCCCCTACAGCTGAGATTGGATAGGCTGGTTTAGTTTTGACACCCTCTTGCTTGGAAAGCCTCGTGGCTTTTCGTCAAAACCGGATTGCTGAAACAAAGCTCGAAAACGATTGGAAATCATTCGGATATCGGGCAAAAAACACTATCTTTGTTCTAACTTTTGCAGACGAATCAATAATGAAGATGCATCGATTTACATTCATAGCCCTGCTGCTGGTTCTTCTTGCTTCATGCGGAGGGAAAAAGCAGGAAAATGGGAACGCCGACAAAGCCGGTGAGAAGAAAACATTGGCTTTTACATTGCCCGAAGTGCCTGTTATGCTACAGTCTGCCGAAGACAGGCTGCATTTTGTGGTGAATCACTATTGGGATAAGTTTGAGTTTAAAGATACGGCTTATATCCATGTGCCCGACGTCACGGAGCAGGCAATGGCGAATTATATTGATTTGCTGACACGTGTGCCGCAGGCAATGGCGGATTCTTGTGTGACCCGCACTTTGCAGAGTGCATCTGCAGAACCGAAAATGCTGGACTATTTTGTCGAAACATTGCGTAAGTATCTTTTCGACCCTAATTCTCCCATGAGAAATGAAGAGCTGTTTGAGCCGGTGTGCCGTTTCGTTACTGCTTATGCATCGGCGGATGAGGCGGCACAGAGCCGTGCACGCTATGACTTGAAGCTGATTAACATGAACCGGGTGGGTGGTGTTGCTGCCGATTTTGTCTATACACTGGCTTCGGGAGCACAACGGCGTATGCATGATTTACGCAGCCCTTATACGTTGCTGTTGTTTTATAATCCTGATTGTCATGGGTGTGCAGAGGTGTTGGCCCACATGAAATCATCTCCTGTGCTCACTGATGAGGAGATTATGAAGCAGGTCAGGATTCTGGCTTTTTATCCTGATGAAGAGCATGAGGTATGGGAGAATCATCAGGACATGATTCCCTCCAAGTGGATAAACGGTTATGATAAGGAATTGACTGTACTGAACAGGGAACTGTATGACTTGAAAGCTATGCCGACCCTTTATTTGCTTGATAAAGATAAAAAAGTATTGCTGAAGGATGCGCCGGTGGAACAAGTGGAGCAATATTTGGCACAAGTGCTTGGCAAGTAATTATTCCGGCTTTTCCATCAGCATTTTGTTGCTGAAGGTGGACGGAGTGGTGCCATAGAAATCGACAAAGTGTTTGCGGAACGTAGCAAGGTCGCTGTATCCCACCATTTCAGCTATATCTTGAACGGTGTAACGCCGGCTGCGCAACAACTCGGCAGCACGTTTCAGACGAACGCCCCGAATAAATTCGCTGATGGTGAAATTAGTAATCATCTTCACCCGACGGTAGAGGGTAGGTTGGCTGATGACCATGATGTCTGCCAGCTTTTTCACGTTGAAATCGGGGTTTTTCATGTTTTCATTGATAATTCTCACTATTTCCATGATGAACGGATCTTCGGGGAACCGAATTCCGGCTTCTTCTGTTTTCTCTTCCGATGATGATTCCGACTCGGGACCGGGAGTAAGAAGTCGGGTATATATTTCCTTCAATTCTGCGCGGCTCTTGATGAGACGTTTGACTTTAGTGCGCAGTATGTTGGGGTTGAAAGGTTTCTGGATGTAATCGTCGGCACCCAGCTCGATTCCTTTCATTACATTCGCCTCTTCGGTGAGGGCGGTCAGCAGAATGACGGGGATGTGGCAGGTGGTAAGGTTTTCTTTTACCAACTGGCAGCACTTGAAACCGTCCATTACCGGCATCATGATATCGGTAATGATTAAATCGGGTACTTCTTCGCACGCTTTTTTGAAGCCTTCTTCACCATTCTCGGCCATCAGCAAGTTGTATTCGTTACCGAATATCAGTTTCAGATACAGACGTATCTCCAGATGGTCTTCTATAATTAATAAGGTGTACTGTTTCTTTGCTTCGACTGTGGAAACCGGAGTTTGGACCGAATCGGCGGTTTCAGTCTGGGGTGGCAAATCAGGAATCGGGGATATGATTGGTGGGGAGGGCCGCTTTTGGAGTGCTGCACGTAAAATAGCGAGGTCAATATGGAGCCGTCTGAAAATAAAATAGACAATAAGCAGCACTATGACAAGGAATATTGTCAATATACCGCATAGGATAGCCCAAGTGTTGGGATTCCATGCACTGCTTGTCGAAAGATAGATGAAAATCATGCCCCTATGAGTCGAATTTTGTTTTGACTGAACAAAGATACGGTTTTTCTTGTTGGGAAAGCAATACTTTTGGAAAAAAAGTGAACCATCCAGAGAATCGCTTATTCTTCAGGATGGTTCTATAATAAAAAATGATATGAAGGGGCTTTAGTATAATTGAAGAAATACATCGTTTATTTCTTCGATACAAAGATACGAATAAAAAATAGAAAAACAAACTTTTTAGAGAAAAAATAAATGATATACCTATATTTTTGATTAAAATACCTATGTATTTGATAAAAAATACTTTTGTAGTCTCATTCAAGTAGCGAAGACGATAAAGAAAAGGAGGCTGCAATGTGTTTTCGCACCTGAGCATTAAATAAAAAATAAATTGCTTAATTCATTGTGGTATAAAAGATAATGTCTATCTTTGCACCCGCGAAACGAATAAATTATATATCAACAAATCTAAAAATTATGTATTTAGACGCAGCTAAAAAACAAGAAATCTTTGAAAAGTACGGAAAGTCTAACACTGATACTGGCTCAGCTGAAGCGCAGATAGCTTTGTTTTCATACCGTATTTCTCACCTGACTGAGCACCTGAAGCTCAACAGAAAAGATTATAGCACTGAAAGAGCTTTGACAACTTTGGTAGGTAAGCGCCGTGCGTTGCTGAACTACTTGAAGGATCGCGATATCGAAAGATACCGTGCTATCGTTAAGGCACTTGGATTGCGTAAGTAATCCATTCTTTAGGAAAGGACTTAAGAAAAGCCGCTGCTCTGAAAAGAGAAGCGGCTTTTTTTATGGGGCTTTTTACTTAGAACAGGTCGTACTCGATGGCGTCCTTGGTTATCTTTTCATTGGCTTCTATGCGTATGTAGCGCGCTTTTGCCGGTTTCTTAAAGTAGTGGTAACGGCAAGTGGGGTCATTCTTCAGATTTCCGAATTCAAATGTTTCTGTAAGAATCCAGTCTTTTCCATTCTCACTGAGCTTGACGCTTCCTTTGACACTCATCGGCATTGCATCATTTATCTGTGGAGTATACATCAGTCCGGATATGGAATAAGGACGGTCTGCCTGCAGAGTCACCACAGTAGGTCTTTCCTGTTTGATCTTCCATTCCTTTTTAAGGTATCCCAGTTGCTGCTGACACACTTCTCCCTTTTCGTTGTTCAGCAGAGCGACAGCTTTCACCATTCCGCTTTCCAAAGCAAACGGTTGGGTGTATTCTTTTGATTCTGCTGTAGGAGTACTTCCGTCTGTAGTATAATGAATCTTGAATCCGGCGTTCAAATTCCGGGCAATGTCCTGTGTATATGTTTTCCATCCGAATTTTTGTTGCATGGTGCTGATGGTTACGTTACCTTCTGTATTTCGTTTTACCTCCAGACGGGGCGGACGGGCTGTATAGTGATAGGCTGCTACTTGGCAAATGGCCGGCTTCATGCGAGATTCCAAAATACGCAGTCTGAATTTATTGCTGGTTACATCGGGAAAACGGAGGATGCGTTTGTAGCCGATGTTGGTGCCGGTTGCCACTTCTTGCCAGGCATTGTCTGTCCATGCGTCCAGGGCATGCTTTTCTACTCGTTCACTGCTCACGGTGATGGCTTCCTGAATAAGGAAACGGTTGATAGTGACAGGATCGGGGGTCTCAATAACAATTTCTTTCTTGTCCGGGCCGACTACGATATAGGTGTCTGTATTGTTGTCCAGCAGTTCCTTCGGACCCTCGGCTCCTTGCAGGTAATCGGTAGTATAGGTTTGGCTGATCCGTTTTCCTACTTCTTTCAGCACATTGACATCTTGTGCCGAAAAGCGTCCTTCACGGTTGGGAGGAATATTGAGCAGAAAAGTGGAATTGCCGCCTACGGCACGTTCGTATATGTCGAATACATCATCGACAGAGCGGACACGCTGACGGTCATCATCGCGGTAGAACCAGCCTTCACGGATGGAGGTGTTGGTTTCGGCTTGCTGGTAGTGCAGATACTTGGCCTTGCAGAGTTGTGTGCGGCTGCCTAAATCTTCGTCAGTCATATCCGGGAAATGAGAAGTGGTGTCGGGATTTTCCGGGTAAGGGATGACATTCCATTCGGTATCTCGGGTTCTTCCCGATTCGTTTCCGCACCAGCGGATGTCTTCGCGGCCGAAAATAACAGCTTGAGGGGCTAGTTTATGAATCAGTTCTTTCCAGGCGGAGTAGTTATATTTCTGTCCGCCTTTGCGCTTGGGGTGTGCACCGTCAAACCATACTTCGTGAATGGGACCGTATTCGGTGAGCAATTCAAACAGTTGGTTCATGAAATATTCATTATAGTCATCAAGCATGAACCGGAAGGTGGCCTTGTTGGTGAACGGACGCCCGGGCACTTCCCGAGGAATGGTGCGCTCGGTGTATGGACTCAGGTTGCCATAGAGACCTTGAGGATGTTCTATCTGGTATAAATCGGCAGGAGAAAGGTATACGCCTAATTTTAATCCGTATTTTTGGCAGGATGCGGAGAGGTCTTTCAGTATATCTCCCTTGCCTTCGCGGAAATCTGTGGACATGATACCGTGACGGGTATAGCGGCTTTGCCATAATACGAATCCGTCATGGTGTTTGGCTGTGAATATGACCATTTTCATGCCTGCCGCTTTCATGGCTTCGCACCATTGGTCGGTGTCCAGTTGTTTCAAATCGAAGATGCGGGGGTCTTCCATGCCGTTTCCCCACTCCATGCGGGTAAAGGTATTGGGACCGAAATGGATGAAAGCGATGAATTCATTTTTCAAAGCTTCCATTTGCATCGGGCTGGGAACAATATGCGCGGCTTTTTCCATAATGATTTCCGGGGTGTCTGTACTTTCTATTGCTATCGTGTTTTGGCATGGCAGGGTCAGAGCCGGACGATTCTTTTCTGCACAGGCTGCAAAGAGCATGCCTACGCCGAAAAGACTGCTGTATAAAAATGTTTTTTTCATTTTTTGTAAATGATTGATGTTATGGTTTATATTATTTTCGAGTAAAAACATAGACATTGCCGCCGAAATCAGTAGCGACCAAGGCGTTTCCGGATGCAGCTACCGAACTGAATACCGGTGAGCCTGTGGCATGTTTCCAAGTGATTTTTCCGGTTGCTTTATCTACTCCATAGATGGTTCCGTCTGATGCACCTACTGCTATCATCTTGCCTGCCAGGACAGGGGTGGTCTCTATGGTGCCCGATACAGGGCGGCTGTAGGGCGAGGTATAAATCAGGGCATCTCCTACGGGGCATTTCCATTTTTCTTCCAGTGTCTGGTTGTCCAAAGCTACCAGTCCCTCTTTGGCTGTGCCGAAAATGATCTCTTTATCGGTTAGAAGAGGAGTGGAGGTAACATCTACACTATAAGGTAAGGTCTTGCGGACAATGATTCTTCCGGTCCGGGCCTCTATAATAAAGCAGGCTTTATTGGAAATCAAATAGAGCAGTCCGTTGTGAATCGCTGCCGACGCACCCCGGTTACGCAGTCCGTGCTTGCTTGCACTCCAAAGCTTCTTGCCTGTTTTCAGGTCGTTGGCATACAAGGCACTCCATTGAACAGAGCCTATCACGACTCCACTGCCTACAGACAGGGTCGTTGTGGTTCCTTCACGCTGGTTCCAGTCGTTATTTCTCCATATCAGTTTTCCGGTCCGTGCTTCAAAGGCCGACAATGCTTTTCCGGTTCCGGCATACACGATTCCCTTGTCGGTAGCCAGTCCTTCAATCAGTCCGGGCAGGCCGTTTACCGGCAGTTGGGTTTTCCAGCGGAGTGTTCCGCTCTCGCAATCTACGGCATACAGGTTACCCAAAACATCTTGGGCAAATACGATATCATCAGTAATGGCTATTGTATTTTTGATGGAGCTTGCTACCGGATATTTCCATACTATTTTTCCGCTTGCTCCGTCCATGGCATAAATAAAAGCTTTTCCTTTTAAATCTTCATCTATGGAAGCGGTAAAGATTTTGCCGTTATGTATTAACGGAGAGGACATATAGAGGTTGGCGCCCACATTTCTGACCCATGCCAGCGAAAGTGTGCTGTCCAGTTGGGCGGTAGAGATTCCGGTATGGGCGGCATTTCCTGCCAGGTTGTCCCAATTGCCATCCAGTTTTACTGTGGTCTCTCCGGGAAGGTAAACAAAGTTTGTTTCTGTTTTTGTCGTTTCTCCGTTTTTGAATTCTGCCACTACCTGTAAGGTCAGTTTCTTTCCTTTATACTGTTCTTTCAGTGGCATATCGGCACTCCATGTCCAGTCCGATACCTGGGTCAGCGGTTTGTTTTTCAAGATTGTCCTTGTTCCGTCTGTGCAGGTATAGCTGGCTTTGCGTACGGGCGATACCGAGGAGTAAACATTGGCTGTAACAACGCGTGACGCCGACTCTCCGACGGGTGAGGCGATACATAATTTCTTGTCCAGGTAAGTATAGCGTAACTCGCTGGTAAAGTCTCCCTTGCCGTCTACGTGCATGACCCGGTAGGCACTGGTGGAATGGTCAATCCCCCCTTTGTCGAGGCTGGAAGTGCAGATGGTATATACGTTGCCCTGTTTCTTTTTGTGGTTGATGTGCCAATGCCCATATATCCAGGCTTTCAGGTTGTATTCGTTCAGGTTGATACTTTCAGTCTTTCCTTTATAAGTGAAGTCGTTTCCGTAAGTCAATATATCATGGTTGAATATATAGATGGGGGTTTCCGGCGAGACATGTGCCAAGTCATTCTTTAACCAACGGCATACATCGTCTTTGGTATATCCCGGGCGGTAATCTCCTCCCGGCATGGGAGTGACGATATAGTGTACACCTGCCACATCGAATGAATAATATACCGGACCATAGTATTTTTCGAAACACTCTTCTCCATATTTTCCTTTTACCAGGTCGTGGTTACCGATGCAATAGAACATGGGTATGTTCATATTTTGGGTATTCATCAGTTCGATATGTTCCTTTAATCCCTTTTCATAGCAGATGTCGCCGGTATGTATGATAAAAGCCGGTTTTTCATTGGCGGCATATTGGCGGATGTTCTCGGCCCATGCTTCGTTGCCGGTAGTATTGAATATTTCGGTATCCGATACCTGTATAAAACGGTGTGCTCCTTTCTTATCAATGCCTGCCTGATAGGGGATGAGGCCGAAATCGTAATTCCCGGCAGCCGCCGTGATGGGGTGGTAGTGCTTGTCGCCGGCTTTGTATCCGGAGGGGAGGGTGATGAAAACAAATCGCTCACGTTCGTGTCCGGGCAGGGTGTACATACCGTTTGCATCGGTTTTTACCACGTTCAGCCCGTCGGATACTTTGACGTCTTTCAGCACTTTTTCTCCTTTATCGAAACTTCCGTTGTGGTTCTTATCCACAAAAACACGCCCGTGGTGGGCGGCGGCAGCCGGCAGCGAAGCTGCCAATAACATTGAAAATATAAATTCTTTTTTCATATCTTTCTTTCCAGATGATTTCTTATTTATGAGCTTGTTTCCAGCTCTTTTTTAGTTTCTTCTCTACTGCTTTAGCTTGTTGAATCATTCCCCAGTCTGATGGGTGTACAAAATCCACCCATGAGTCCGGGTGGTAGTCGAGCTCCTGATGGGAAAGATAGTACAGGTTCTTGACACCTTTTTTTTCAACTCCTCATAAGCCATACGCTGCCCAGTGTTGGGCTCGGTGTACATTGTATAGTAGCTGTCGTTGGTCTTTGCATTGCTATAGCCTGCGTGCTCGACTAAGATAATGGGGGTATTGTGGTGGTTGCGTACTTGGTTGACTGCCTTTTGTACCAGCTCATTGACTTCCTTTGCATTGCATTTGTTCAGGTTAGCCATGCAGTCAAAAATAATGGCACTGGCCTCTTGCTCATTGATAAAGTCTATCACTTCTTTTTCCAGCTTTCCGTTTCCGGAGAAGCCCAGATTGATAAGCGGCATCTCCAGCGAGCGGCTTAGGATATTTCCCCATGCCATACCGGGGCGTGAGGCGCATGCTCCTTGTGCGATGGAAGTGCCATACAGTATGATGGGTTTTTGCGGCTCTACCGGTATGAACCGGAATTTTTGTCCGGTCTGTACTCCTATTTCCATCCATTTGACTCCGTTGTACAAAGGAAGATAGAGCATGAACTCGTCTTCTGTAGGTGCTTGCTTGTCAATGTGATAAGCATAGCGGATGGTGTCGGCAAAAGAATAGTTTCCGAAACAGAATTCGGGTTCTTCTCCGGAGGTTTTCCTGTAAAGATCTACACCGGATACGCCTGTGGATGGCATGTGTGGCATACTGTAACCGCTGGTGACCTGATACCGGACTTTGATTTCGGTGGCGTTTGTCCTGAATCTCAGCATCAGTCCTGCACTTTCACCGGCCAAATCCCATATTTTGTTTCTGACTATACCTTTGGCTCTGAGGGGAAGACGGCGGTAGTTCCCGCCATCTTCGTTCCAGCCCTGATTATGAATATACCATTCTTTTTTAGTGTTGTTTTTTTGCGGATTGTGCCACTCCCATTGGGCATTTGCCGCAATGAAGGCATGGATGAAACAGAAGAATATAAGAAGCCTTTTCATGAATATTTGTTTAAGTCTTAGAATCTGATTTTGGCATCCTCAATACTTGAAACCAACGGGAATACACCGATTGAATCGTTCATGTTCAGTTCCTCGGGTGTGGGAGGAAGGAAACCTGCTTTTGTTCCCTTGATATCTGCTTCGTCTTCGGTCAGAGTGACAATAGCATAAAGCGGTTTGTCATAGGTCATGGAATAGTTCAGGATAGGATAACGCTTGTTGATTTCCGCCGGATAGCGTTTCTCTGTTTGCGAAGGTTTGTCTATCCATACATACGATGCACTGTTTATCTGCACATAGGTGATACCGTCTATTTTCTTTGTATAGTTGCTGTGATTATGTCCGCTGAAGGCCAATACCACCTTTTTGGATCCGGCACGCTTGTTTTCTCCGGCAAGGAGTGCATGTACTTCTTTACCGTTGTTCATAAAGGTATCGATACTTTGGTGAGAGAAGATGATACACTTCTTATCGGTCGATTCCAGGTCTTTTTTCAGCCATTCCATTTGCTCCGGGTCTACGAAGGCTCTCATCTTGGGATTCACATAATAGTTGGCTTTGGAATAGTGAGTGTATTTTTTTCCATCATACAAGTTGTTTCCATCCAGCACGATAAAGTGGAAGTCTCCTTTGTCGAATGAGTAATAGCGTCCGGGCATTTTCATTCCTGCTACGTACTCATCGGGAGTATAAGCATCCATGTCGTGATTGCCGATGGTGTGATATTTGTCTCTCGGAAAACTGTTCCAGATGTCATGAAACACTTGATTGGCACTGTCCAGACGACAGAAGTCACCCAACTCTATGATGAAGTCTGCATTGGCGTTTTGGGCGGCACGTACAAAACTGCTTAATCGTTCTTTTCCGTCCGGGACATCTTGTGCGTGGAAGTCGGATGCGATGGCGAATGTGACCGTTTTCTCTTGCTGGCTGCAACTGCAAAAGCAGGCAGTGCATAACATTAAAAAGAGTGTGATGAGGTTGTTCTTTTTCATTGTAATATAATTTAGCTATTTGTTATACAATCAAAGCCGTCCGCCAACAGGTTTTGGCTTCTGTACCTGTTGTGCGGATATCGGCTCATTTATTTTCTTAATTTTTCCACCATTTGTTTTGGAACCAGGTTGTTATTCAGTGTAATAGAATGATGCAAAGTAATAGAAAATGATGGAATGCATCAATAAACGATTCAGATAAAGGATAGTCTTAAATCGATATAGGTCTTAAATTGTAGTTTGCAGGAGCTACTTTTAGAGGGAATTCTGCAAGAAAATAAAATATTATAAAGGCTCAATATCTAGATTCACAGCTTCATTTTACTTGGCTACAAGTGCTATGGAAATAAATGCGGAATTCAGTAATTATTCATTTGTGGGTTAGGCTGGTATAACATAATGGTATAGAGTAACTAATGTTTCCGGTTAGACTCTTTGTAGGTTTGTGGGGTGAGTCCGGTCTGCTTTTTGAATAACTTAATGAAATACGAGTAATTGTCATATCCCAGTGTGTAGGCTATTTCCTTGATGGCAAGGTCTTTGGTGATGAGCAGTAGTTGTGCTTTCTCTATTTTCTTTTTGACGATATACTGTAAGGGGGTTGTTTTCATTTCGCTTTTGAACAGACGGATGAAGTGGTCTTTCGAAAGGCAGGAAAGTCCGGCCAAAGTATCAATGTCAATGTTTTTGTCTATATTCTTGCGTATAAAGTTGACTACATTAATGATACGGTTGTCGCTGGTGGAGTCTTTTGGTCGTGCGTCTTTTAAGAAGCGGGAGATTAGCATGTAGATGATGCCTTTGGAGGCTACTTTATTATGAAAAGCTCTCTGTTTGTTTTTTATGATATTTTGTATCAGGGTAGGGGTATTGTCGTAAGTAGCGGGATTGGAATGTGGAAGCTGAATAGCGGGATTCATTTCATGTAATAGTTTGATCAGTTCCAAATCCAGTGGACCGGCCGGAACTTCAGTGGGGAAGTCCAAATCTTCCAAGATGCTGGTGGCGGAAGAATGGTCTTCGTAAATGTGCAGATAGTAATGTTCAAAATCTCCTTCACAATGACAATTGTGACAGGTAAATGCAGGAATAATATATAAGTGGTGGGGAGAAAGTGTTATGGTTCGGTCGGGAAGAGTCACTTCTGCCATACCTTTTGTAACATAATAGATACGAAAGAACGGGCTGTTTACCTCTGTCCAGTTCCAGTCGGAATGATGAATCGCATAGCCGATATTAAGTAGCAGAGGATGAAATGTGTCTGTTTCCTGAAGTATGTCCATAGGGTTATTTAAACAGTTGTTTTTTTACAAAAGTATAAAAAAATATCGATTTTGTATTATTTGTGGCAAATTTATTGCTACTGATTGTGTTTTCTTTTTAAAGGATGTATCAGAGTTGGTTGGAGCATGATGTGGCGTGTTTTTCAGGCTTTTACTGTTAGAAGGGCAAAAAGGGACAGATTATACGGTAATATTATTTTTGCTTTGAGGATAATCAAAAAAGCTGTATCTGATTGATACACAGAATAGAATTGAAGAGTGTGAGATTTTAGGTAACGATTTAGCGACATTCAGAACGCTCTGACTTGCTGCGGTTTACCTCATAGATTCAAACAGCTCTTTCGTATTTGCAAAGATACATTTTTTATCCCATAGCACCAAATCATTACCTATTTTTTAGGGATATTACTGTTACCCCGTTCTGAAAACGGCTTCCGGCTTGATGTGCGTAAGCCCATTTCAGAAACGGCACAAGCAAAGAAAAGCCCACGACGACCACAATGTCACAAGTGACACCGCCATCGTCGTGGGCACTTCTTTTATATGCTTGTGCAGAACGGACAAGTCCGTTTTATCCATTTTCTTTTTCTCGTCTTCTTTTAGCAGCCGAAATGCCGCCGGATGCAGGACACGGCAAGCGTGAATCTGCACCTGCGACTATTTCCAGCTGTCATGTCTTCCCTGTCCTCAAACCGTCTTGCCATGCTTTTGCCAAACCGGGCATGGCAGACAAGACCGTTTGAAGACATATGCCGTCGGCAGAAAACTTGCAACCGCAAGCCATGCACGCATGACAATGACGGTTGCAGGACTTCTGTCACGGCGGCAGGAAAGCGGGGCTTTCCCCTTGTCCGTTGCGCCGCCCTTTGAACTTCCCCGTGGCGCGTTGCGCCATCCTCTATGCTTCCCCCTTTTCCTTCCCGCCTCTCCAGCAAGTATGCCGATATTCCCATGCCGCCATTCCAGACGGCATCAGTGGGTCATTTTCGTTGCAGGGGCAAAGGTAAAGACGGGATTAGGAACACAAATTTTTTAGCCACAATCTCCACACTTCGCAGGCTCAGGTAGTATTCTGTCGAAAAAATTTGTGTTCCTACTCCCTAACCTTTGCATGGCCCCCGAAACGAAAACGACCGATGCGCGGTCGGAAGACGTCACAAGGAAACATCGGACATACGGAGAGGCAAAAAGAAAAAGGACTCGACCCGACCTCCCCCCATCCGAGCAAGACAAGTAACAACAACTTAAAAATTGGAAGATATGAGAATGACATTGAACGACATCGGAAGGGCTTTGCGGAAAGTATTGTCCGCAGTAGCGAGAGCGGCATGGGGCATTACCCTTTGCGCAGGAGGTTTGGCGGTAGGCATCGCAGGGGAAATCCTATTGGGCGTGTTGAACTTCATGTTCGGCATCCTCACCGCACTACTTTCAATAGTGACAATTATTTGGACATTCATGTGGTTATTAACCCTTTAATTCATAAGGATATGGCGAAAAGAAACAGCAAGACGGCAGCGCAGCAATGCAGGTTTTACGAGGTGGACAACATCTTTGAGTATATGGTGGAAACGTACATCAACGGTAACTTTTCCTCATTCAGAAGATTGTACCATGAACTGAACAAGGAAGCAAGAAAGGACTTCATAGACTTTCTTTTAAGCGAGGCAGAGCCAGTCTATTGGAGAGAGATTTTGAAAGAAACCATTTGACAACCCTTTAAGACAGAAGATTATGAGAACAGAAACAAGGACATACAATGTTTATAAGGTGGACGAGCTTTCATTCACGGCAAAGGAAAATGCTTACAACCGATGGTTGGCAGGGTATGAATATCCGTGGCAGAGCGAGAACATGGCAACGCTGAAAGCCTTTGAAGGCATATTCAACATACGTGTATATGATTGGAGATATGACGGCTGCACGTGTTACTACCGTTTCACCTCCAATTACAGCGAGGAAGAGGAAGGACTTTGCGGTGTGCGGTTATTGAAATTCATCGTGAACAACTATTGGCACAGCCTTTTCAAGCCCAAGACCTATTGGCACGGAAAGGACTTCAACAAACAACGCAGAAGCCGCATATCCGTAACCGAGGATTGCGTGCTGACAGGCTATTGTGCTGACATGGACATCCTGAAGCCCATATACGACTTTCTGAAAGCACCCGACAAGCATACGAACCTGCATGACCTTATGGACGAGTGCATCGGCAGTTTCTTCCGCTTTTGCAGCAGGGACGTTGAGTATTGCACCGATGAGGAAGCTTTTGAACATGATTGCGAAGCCAACGAATACGAGTTTTTATCCAACGGAGAATTTTTCAACTGACTAAAACACATACTGATATGAACGGAACAGACCATTTCAAGCGTACAATCCAAGCCTATCTGGACAGCCGTGCAGCGGAGGACAAGCTGTTTGCTGTAAGTTACAACAAGCCAAACAAGAGCATAGACGAGTGCGTGACCTATATCCTCAATTGGGTACAGAAAAGCGGTTGCAACGGCTTTACGGACGGTGAAATCTATTCCCAAGCCGTCCACTACTATGACGAGGACGACATTGAAGTGGGCAAGCCCCTGCAATGCCATGTAGTCGTGAACCATACGGTAGAACTGACTGACGAGGAAAAGGCGGAGGCACGGCAGCAAGCCATCCGCCAATACCAAGCCGAGGAACTGCGCAAGTTGCAGAACCGAAACAAGGCTAAGGCAAGCCAAAAGACAAACGCACAACAAGTTGAACTTACATTATTCTGAACCTATGAAACCGAGAAACAAATTCGAGAAAGCGGTGCTTGCGCAGAGCAAGAAACTCCGCCCCATAACCAAAGCACAGATGAAATGGGCTTTCAGAGCGTGCATTGACCATTACGCCCACCGTTTGCCCAAAGGACGCACCACCTGCATGGACTGCGGTCATAGTTGGATGATGGACAAACAGACAGAATACTGCACCTGCCCCGAATGTGGGGCAAGGCTGAAAGTGGAGACAAGCTATGTTCGCAAGGTGCGGCAAAAGCAATACTTCACCGTTCTCACCACGTGCGGTGAATACCAAGTGCTGCGTATGTGCCTCCTTTTCGTGGAAATGGAGAAAGGCTGCAAGGCTTACCCTCATGTACTTGAAATCGGCCAGTACTGGTGGAATAAGGAAGGGCGCACGGCGGTTGTCGGCAAGCAGAGGATTTGGGGCAGGTATCTTGACCTTTTCTCTTTTGCCTCTCCCATGGCTATCCGGCAGGACAACATCGCATACGACCACATATCATACTCTCCGATATACCCTAAATTCAAAGTGACGGATATATTGTGCAGGAACGGTTTTACGGGTGATTTTCACGACATTGTACCGACTACGCTCATTCCTGCACTGCTTTCGGACAGCCGAGCGGAAACGCTGATGAAGTCGGGCAACATCGAGCATTTGCGCTATTTCCTCTCCAAACCGCAAGCACTTGACAGATGTTGGAACTCGTACAAGATAGCTATGCGGAACAAATATGCCATAACCGACATTTCATTATGGTGCGACCTCATACATCTGTTGGATGAGTTGGGGAAAGACCTGCGCAACCCCCATTTCATCTGTCCGACCAACCTCAAGGCAGCCCACGACCTGTATATGGAGAAACGGCAAGCCCGATTGGAGCGCGAACGGGAGCGGCAACGCATGGCGTGGGAAGCCGAGCGGTTGGAGCGTGAGCGGAAGCGTTTGGAGGATATGGCGAAAGAGAAAGACGAGTATATCCGAAAGAAAGCCGCTTTCCTCAACCTTGTACTGACGGACGGGCTAATCATTGTAAAGGTATTGCAAAGCGTGGACGAGTTTTACGAAGAAGGGAAAGCCATGCACCATTGCGTCTATACCAATGCTTATTACAATGATGAAAACTCTCTGATACTGTCCGCACGGATTGACGGAGAGCGCATCGAAACGGTGGAGGTGGACTTACAGACGTTGAAAGTGGTGCAGAGCCGTGGCGTATGCAACTCCAATACCGAATACCACGACCGCATCATCAAGTTGGTGGAGGACAATGCCGAGCAGATACGGCAGCGGATGAAGCAGGTGGCATAATCGTATAACAAACTAATAGTTAATGATATGGAAGTGAAAATAGAAAATATGGTTTTCGGATGGCACGAGGAACTGCCCAAAATGTTCATCGAACTGTTGAACACGCTTGTGCTGACAAAGAACGAGCAGGATGTAAGGGGTGTAATGGAGGTGTTCGCCCGAAAGGAACTTTTCAATGTCCTTTTCGCCTTTGGGTATGGCGCACACCATTTATGGGTGACGCAGAAGAAGGCATCCGACCCCGACCAATGTTTGGAGAACAGATTACTGATTGTTGAATTTTAATTGATAAGGCTATGACAACGAGAATGACCATTAACGGAGTAAGCACCTGCCAAGCGGCAGGAACGGAGAAATACGAGAGTTTCCAAATGAGTGTCGGCAGGAAAAGGCGTACTTTCGTGCAATACGACTACCGCCATACGGACGGAGAACTGTTTTCCTGCGTGAAGCCCACGCTGGACGAGTGCAGGCGGTTGCGTGACGAATGGATTAAAGCGAAGGAGGACAGGCTATGACATCAGGCTATGATACGCTGATAGTTACGTTCAGCGACCCAATCAAGGTATTGGACAATATGTTTTCCGATGCGGACGCATGGGGAACGGACACTCTCAAAGGATGGGTAGAGGACTATGAAAGTACGAGATTTACGCAAATAAACGAGCATACGGCAGTCATCACTTCCGAATACAACATGCCCTGCGTAAAGGAATGGCTCACACACTGTACGACTATCGCTGATATGAGAGAATTTTGAGTGCGTGGCGGTGGACACCACCGCCCACACTTCCAACACCATTAAAAGAGAAGGCATCATGAAATACTATTTTATACTGACAGACGGCAAGGACGCATGGTTGCAGTTCGTTTACCTCCCTTCGGGAGATTATGTGTCCGGCTATATCCGTGACCTGCGGAGCGTGGGAGTATCCGTGCATGACTATGACCTATGGACGAAAGATACACGCCCCATTGCCGAGCGTACCCTTGAACGCATACAGAAGCGGATGATGGCAGGATGACCCTTTTGCGGGTGGTAGGAATTGCCGCCCGCTACTTTCTTTCATGAGCAGGACTGGCGGATAAGAAAGTAGCAAAGAAACCGTTACTTTCCATCTTCGATAAATAAAAAAATCCGCAAAAAAAATTGCGGATGATAATATGGTGAATTCATTGTTTTTGGTGGAGGGGGATGATATTCTCGTCATGTTGAACTACTGCATTTCTGCCTTGTCTCCATACCCCTCAACACGTTGATTAGTTTCATCACTTTTTCCTTCTTCACTCTTATAAAAAACGTCCTTACCATAGTCAGCATAATTTTAGAGTTTGACATAAGTTTGTAACAATTCTCTACTGCGTTTATCAAAAACCAAACACATTGGAACTCCAAAGGCAAAAGAGGTTCAACCAAATCAATGAACGAGAAAATCCAAGGATTTCAATAATTAATACTACAAAAAGTGTGCCGTTCTATATAACGACACACTTTTCGCCATAATGTCAGTTTTCATCACGCTCATATAGCAGTAGGAACTCCATTTTGCGCCGCCGCTCTATCGAGCGGACGGTTTTGCCCTTGTACCGGCAATAGGCTGTATATTCACGGTAAATGTCCCTGTTTCCGGCTTCCAGCTTGCGGACAAGCCCGCTTTTCGGATGCCCGCCATGACCGAGCAGTACCCCTTGCCCCACGTTGTAGCTTAGGACGGTCAGAAGCAAGGCGTCTTTTCCATACTTGCGGAACAGCCTGTAACGCACCGCCAAATCCTTGCGGAGCAGGGCTTCCGCTTCCGCCTCCGTCATGCCGTAGGACAGCTTCTCGTTTGGCAGCCTGCGGTGTCCGTAGCCGTAATACGGGTAGTCGGAACGGTCATGCAGCCCCTCGTATTTCTTCACCAGTTCGACGGCAATGTCGGCTTTCGGGTGGCTGTTGAACAGCGCCAGCAGCCGTGCCGTTTCCTCCGTATGCTGTGCCGGCAGGCTGCCGCAGAGGACAGCCGCCAGCAGCAGGAGCAACGCCTTGCGCATCATCGGCTGACGTTCAAGGTGTCCGACACCGCCACATCCGTATCCGAGTCGTTGTTGAACTCGACTTCCCACTCGAAGGCATTGCCGAAATTGTCCTCCACCGTGATGGTCAGGCTCTGCGACTCGTCGCACTCCGAGGTGTAATACAGGCGGAACTTCTCGTTCTCCAACAAGTAGCGGTCGTTGGGCATGAATACCAAGCCGTTATCCAGCTTCAGCGTGCCTTCGCCGTCAAACTGGAAGTAGCGGATGGTATAGACCGCCCCGTCAAACTCGCCCTCACGCACCAGCTCGCAGCGTATCTCCGCCGTTTCGCCCTGCGCCAGTTCCTTCGGCACGGGCATGGTCTCCACCGTGAACGGGTAGGCTTGCGTCACGTCCAGCCCGTCATCGCAGGCGGTGAAGCCGAAGGAGAGCATACCCACACAGAGGGCAGCAAAGGTTCTTACTATGTTTCTTTTCGCTTTTTGTCTGTTGTCCAATTTATTCATGTTCATAATCTGTTATAGTCTGATGGATTTGTTTTTCTTTTCGTTCTCGCTTTGAGCCTGCCTTTCGGCAAGTACCCTTTGCAGGTGCTCGTTCAAGTCCTTGCACCCGTCATAGATGCCGGAGCAGTTCGATACCCTTCCGCCGTAACGTGCAAGCAAAGCCCCCAGCGTCCGCCGCCCGGCTTCGTCATTGTCAAGGTAGCACTTTATCTGTCCGTAACCGTCCAGATGGCGGTACGCCCTCGCCACGTTGGACACCGAGTTGAGGACAAGGTGGTCTTCCTTGCCGCCGATGCCCAGCGCACGGGCGGAGAGGTAGTCCATGAAGCCCTCGTACACGTTGCAGGACGTCGAGCCGACCGACAACAGGGTCACGTCCTTCGGCGGCACGCAGCCCTTGAAGAACGGGTTGCGTATCTCGTAGCCGCCGCCTTCGTTGCCGAAAGCCACGGCGAAATACCGCTTGCCGTGCGTGGAGTAGCGCATCTCCTTGCAGTTCGCAATGGCGACGGCGGACGGTATGCCCCTCTCTTGCAGGTAATGGAGCAACGCCCGGTTCTGTAAAGGCAGCACCTCCACATCCTCGAAGCTGTGCCCGTCGGAACGGCGCGTATCAACGGCTTTTTGCGGCTCATAATCCTGTGCCGGCATACCAGCCACTTCCGCCACATACCTCGCTTGCGTGAGGAAGTCGCCCGTCTTGATGAACTCCCCGGCAAGGGCGAAGATGTTGCCGCCCTTGCCCTCGCCGAAGTCAAACCAGAGGTTCTTCTCCGGGTTTACCTTGAAGGAAGGCGTATGCTCCTCCCTGTAAGGCGACCTGTACCAAATTGCATTGGCACGCCTTTGCACGGGATGATGTCCCAGCCGGGCGAGGAAGTCCTCTATCGGAAACCGTTTCATCGCTTCTATGTCCATAGGCATCCGTCAGTTGATGATGAACTTGACACCTATCCCGTACTCCGTATGGCACACGCCCATGCTGCCGCCCCAGAGGAAACGCTCCCTGAGCGAAGCCGTCAGCGCGATGAAGTCCGCGAGGTACACCTCCATGTCCAGCGTGGCGGCACAGCCATAGACGAAGGCGTCCCCGTTGTTCAGCCTCGCCCCGTCGTACAGCGTCTTTTCGCCCCAGTTCACCGTCTCGTACCCGGCAAGGGCTGACGCGCCCGCATAGAGAAACACCACCTTTTTCGCGTCCGACAGGAAGTTGTAGTAGAAACCGCCCTCCGCCGTGAACTGCGCCGCAGGGATGGTCGTACTCCTATAATCATGGTTGGTTTGCAGATATTCCACCCCGTACACCCACTTGTTGCCGCCTTTTGCGTAGCTTGACAGCGTGGCTCCCAGCACATAGCCGTCCGCCCCGTTCAGCCCGGCTTTCAGTTCGATGCCCCGCATCTTCGGCAGGCACCGCTGGGCTTCCGCCCGTCCTGCCAGGAGGACGGACAGAAGCGTTACAAGGAAAAAGACTCTCGCTTTCATCGCACACGCAGCTCGTTGATGGTTTCAGCCTGTACCAAGTCCTCGTTCTCCACGGTAAACGTCTGGTGGCGTCCGCCGTCCTTCTCGTTCATCTCCACCACGAGCTGCTTGCCGTCGGGGATGGTGAACTTCGGAAGGCAGAACACCGTGCGTTCGGACTGTTTCCCGGCTACACGGACGGCGTAGTTGTAGGCGCGGAGCGGGAACAGCACCTGCTCCTGCATGGCGGTACGCTTCGCCACCTTCTTGTCCACAATCTTGAACGTGATATAGTCCACGTCAAACGGCACGTTGCTCTGGTTCTTGATTTCCGTATGGAAATACAGCAGGTCATTGTGGACATAAATCCCTTTCAGCAGGTACTGGATGCCGAAACGCTTGCAGCCGATGTGCTTCACCTTGCGCTTGTCCTCCTTGTGCAGCGACTTCATGATGAGGTGCACCAGCATCGGGCTTTCGCTGCCCAGTTCCTTCAGGTAGATTTCCTGCGCGTTGTTCGGACGGTTCACCGTACTGCCGTCGTGGATAAAGTCCTTCATTTCCACGTTCAGGATAAGCGGCTCGTCGGCGTACTTCACATTAAAGGTATAAAAGCTGCCGTCCTCCGTGATGACGCTCATGTTCGTCTCGCTGCGGAAGTCCCTGACCGTCGCCTTCACGCGGATGACGTTCTCCGCGCCGTCCGCCTTGCCCGCTATCAGGTTGGGCGAACCCAGGTCCACGTAGCGCACCGCCGCCGGAAACAGGATGTGGACGGTCTTGTCATACGTGACTTCCAGACCGTGCGGCGGTATCATGCGGTCGAACATCAGCTTCTTCGTCAGACCGTGGTACAGGGCGCCGTCCTCCTCCGTCTGCGGATAGACGTCCTTCACCAGTTCCAGCCCGTCCTCCTTGGCGGTGGCGGTGCTGTCGTTCGTCACTCCCTGCGCGTAGGTCGCACAGGCGATGCCCATCAGCAGGGCAAACATTGTCATTACTTTCTTGATACTCATTTTACGTTGGATTTAGTGGTAAATAAAAATTGGTTTGTTGATTATTTTTTCTTTTTCGCCTTTATGTTTTTGGGCTGTTCATTCCTTTTCTTGGTAGAGCAATACCCTGTACCCTGACTTCAGATGTACCTTGACCGTGCGCATCCTTTTCGAGATGTACTGCGAGATGCCCTGTATCGCCCCTCGCCCCAAGTCGGAGGCGAGCTGCGCCCCCGCGTCGGTCGATATGTTGATGCTGCTGCCGAGCGAGCTGCCCATGTTCGCCCCGATTTCCTTTGCCGCGTCTATCTCCATCGAGCCGGGTATGAAGATCCCCGCCTGCCCGTCGCTGTCGTACACCTCCAGTTCCACCGGGATGATGCTTCCCCCGTGTTCCAGCGAGGTGATGCCGATGCCGAGCCTTTCGCCCTGCAACCGTGCCGCGCCCACAAGGAGCGTGTTCCGGGGAATGACGCGCCCCGACACGCGCATCGGCTCCAGCAGCCGGAGCTTCACCGTCTGCCCGTCCGTGAGGGTCTGGTCGCCCTGCACGCAGGCGGCGATGGTGTTCTTTTCCGAGGCTTCCGCTGTGCCGATGGCGGTGTGGAAACCGTAGTTCCGTTCACCTGCGTAGTCAGCGATAAAAGCCGAGTCCGTCATGGGCTGCGGCAAGGCGGATACCACTGCCGGACGCACCCCGCTTACCGGTTCCGCCTTCATGCTCCTTTCGTCCGCCTTGGCGGATGTTTCCATTTCTTCGGTCTGTCCGGCATTGCCCTTCCCGTTCTGGTACTTCGCTGCCAGTTCGTAGGACTTTTCCAAGAGCGCGACCTGTTCCTCCATCGAGGACGGCTTGCCCTCCTGCGCCATCAGCATGGCTTCCAGTTCGTCGATGCGTTCCCGAAGCTCCTCCTTTTCCCGGTCCTCCTTTGGCGGCTCGTAGAACGTGCCCAGCGAAGTGCTCAGCCGCTCATAGGCGGCAGCGGAGGTGCGTATGCCCGCCTGTTGCTTATCGGCACGCTCATTTTCGGACGGTTCCGTCTGCGTCAGGCGGTAGTCGTCCGATGCAGCCGCCGTGTCCGGCTTTTCCGCGCCGTCGTGCCAGAACGAGGACAGGTCGCCCACCATGCCCCGGCGTTCCTTCTGCCGGTTCTCCAACTGCAACTGCTCGTAGGCCTTCGCCTTGTCACCGATGATTTTCGAGTCTTCGGGCAGGGGCATGTCCGTGTTGAATCCCTGACCCTGCTTTGCCTTCTCCCTGTCCTCGGAGGACGGTGCGAAGATGAGCCATAGGCAGCCCAGGAACAGCAGTCCCATCAGCGGATAGACCAGCATCTTCCTGCGTTGCTGCCGCTGCTGTTCGGTCAGCGGCTTTTTCTCTTTCGTTTCATTCTTCTTCTGTTCCTTTTCCATACACATTATTATATAGGTTCATATTCTCCTGCACAGGCAGGTCCAATTTCTCGATGTGCCGTATCTCCATTGCCCCGTTCCCCTTGCCGAAACCGGCGATGGCGGTGACGGTCATGTACAGGCAAAGGACGGCGAAGAGGGCAAATGCCGTGAGGACTATCCCCAGACGCGCCTTCGGCGGCAGGGCTTCCAGTTTTCCACGCAATTCCTTCTTGAAATTGGTGGTGTACTTTTCAATGAGATTTTTCATCTTTCCCATACGCGCATCATCTTTCTATGGTCCGGATGTCCTTGTTCTCCAGCACCGTGAAGCCCTCGATGGTAAATCCGTTGGGGTTGTCGTCCGAGCGGCTCGCGTTGAGCAGGCGGCAGGCGGTCACGAGCGTGCGTTCCGTCACGTTGCTCTCGCGGATAATCATCTGTCTTGCGTATGTCCTCGCCTCGTAGGGGTAACGGTCAAAGTTGCACACCACGCTGTCCACCTGAAGCACTTGGTTGATGTTGCCGGCGATGATGCGGTTGTAGAAGCCCTTTTCGGCGAAGTCGGCGTAGTAGTTGTACGCGCTCTTGTCCGCCAAGAGCAGGGCACGCTTCACGTTGTGCTCTATCGCGCTTTTCTCCGGTGAGAGCGTGAAAAACAGCTCATGGAAACGGCGCACGTGTTCCCTCGCTTCCGCCGGACGGTTCTGCGACAGGTCCTGCGAGAGTGCGAGCATCAGGCTCTTGCCCCCGTCGAGGACGTATATCTTCTGCCGCTGTGCCTCGGCAAAGCGGAAGGCGCACACCACCGAGCAGACCACCACGAGGGCGCAGGCCGCCGTATAGACGATGCCGAACAGACGTATCTGCCGGAAACTCGTCTCGATGTTCTTTAGTGATTTGAATTCCATTTTCTTTTCGTCTTTCTTTTTTTGTTTGTAAAATCATCATTCAGTATCTGTTTCCCGAAGTGGCACTTCGGGGAGGTCAAAGTGGCACATAGGCAACCCAAAAGTGCCACTTCGACCATTCCGGATGTTACCTCTTGAACACCTTTCCAGCCGTTCCCTTGATGAGCTTCCCGGCACGCCCCGCCACGTTTCCTGCGGCTGCACCTGCCACGCTGCCGCCCAAAGCCCCGGCGGTCCCGATGTTCTTGTTGTAGCTGCCGATGCCGCCTCCGGCTTGGATAATCCAGCCCGCCACCGTCGGTATGGTGAAATAACCCACGATGCCGATGATAAGGAACACGATGTACACCCCGTCGCTTGCATCCAGCGAAAAGTTCGGGTCGGTCTGCATACGCTCGATGTCCTGCTGGAGCATCAGAATCTGGATTTTCGCCAGTATGGTGCTGAACAGGTCGGACACCGGAAGCCAGAGGTAAATCTGTATGTAGCGGCTGAACCACGCCGAGAGCGTCGAGTGGAAGCCGTCCCACACGGAGAAGGCGAAGGCTATCGGTCCCAGTATGGACAGCACCACGAGGAAGAACGTCCGGAGCGTGTCGATGATGAGTGCGGCTGCGGCGAACATCAGTTCAAGCAGTTCACGGAACCAGTCACGCACGCTTTTCTTGATGTTGTACGCCGCCCGGTCCATGTACATCCCCGTCATCGTCACGAGATCCGAGGGCGACCAGCCCAGTTCGTCCAGCTGCCGGTCAAACTCCTCGTCCGAGGCGAGGTAGGCGGTTTCCGGGTTGCGCATCAGCGCCTCGTATTCCAGTTTGTCCTTCTGCTCCCGGTACTCGTTCATGTCGAAGGTCTGTTCTTCGAGAATCCCGTGTACACCCTGCACGATGGGACTCAGCACGCTGTTCATCGTGCCCAATACGATGGTCGGGAAGAACAGGATGCACAGACCGAGCGCGAACGGACGGAGCAGCGGGTACACGTCTATCGCCTCGGCACGGGCGAGCGACTGCCACACGCGCATCGCCACGTAGAACAGTGCGCCCAGCCCGGCAAGCCCTTTCGCCACGCCCGTCATGTCCGTGCAAAGCGGCATCATCTCGTCGTAGAGCGAAAGGAGTATCTGGTGAAGGTTGTCGAACTCTCCCATAGGCTACCAGTACCTTTCGTTAGCCGTTCCGTACAGCGACATCACCCGGTCCATGTCGTTCTTCTTCCTTGCCCGCAGGTAGCTCACCGAGATGGTCTTGCCCGTGTAGTAGCGCACGAGGTTGCGGTAGTTCATCAGGCTGCGGTAGGCGTTGTCGATGATTGCCAGCCGTTCCGCGTCCGAGAGCGACATCCCCGTGACGTTCACCACGTTCTTCAGGTCTTGCAGCACGTCCGAGCTTTCGTCTATCAGCATGGCGTAGCCTGACGAGATGGCGGCAAGCTCCTCCGGTGTATAATTCTCGTCCGAGAGCATCTTCTGGTAGTTTTCCACGTAGATTTCGGAGATTTCCATGACCAGCCCGATGCTCTTCGTCACCTTCACGCCGCCTCTCACCACGTCATGCACGGCTTGGAGCGCGTCGTAATACTTCTTGCCCTGCTCGAACACTTTCTTGGTTTCCAGAAAGCCGTTCAGGGTGTTCGCCTTCGTGCCCGCCGTCTCCACCATCTCCTTGGCGGAGTTGATGATGCTCTGGGCGAGGTTGCCGGGGTCGGACACCACCCACTGGGCGTTTGCCGTGCCCGCACCCGTGAGGCACAGGCAGACCGCTATCAGCGGCATTTTCAGTTTCTGTCTCATTCTCATTCACGTTGGATTTAGTGGTACATTAGTTTTTTATTGTCCTTCTTTCTTTTCGCCGTCCGAAGCGTCCTCCGTGTTCACCCGGATGTAGTCGCCGTTCGGCGAGAAGGTCAGCACGTCCGTTTCCTCGTTGTATGCCACGTCGATGCGGAAGCCCGTGTTCATGTAGAGGTTGCCGTTCTCCTCCCGCTGGAGCAGGTAGGTTTCCGGCTTCAGCCTGCGGCGCACGCCCGACCGCCGGAACAGCGTCACCTTGTAGTGTTCACCCTCCTTGTACACCAGTATGTCGGGTCCCGCCTCCGCACTCTGCCAGTTGCCGCAAATCTTCTCGCGGACATCCTCGCTTTCCTTCATTACCGTTTCGCAGGCTTGCAGCATCAGCGACGCCAAGCCTATCAGACCGCCGCAAAGCAGCAGCCGTTGTGTCTTTGTCAGTTCAATGTTCATTTTCTTCAATCTTGTTTTTTAGTTGGTAAAAATGTGTCCTTCCCTCATACGCCGTTGGAGATACCCTCATACGCCGTTGGAGGCAGGCTCATACGCCGTGTGAGGCAGGACGCTGTTTCGTTACTGTTCCTCTTCTTTTCGCCTTTCCGCTATCTGCCGTATGGCGGCTTCCATGTCACCGCCCAGTTTCTCCGCCAGTTCGCGGACTTCCATCTTCTCCGTTTCCTCCGTCGTGTAGGCGAGGTACTCGTGCATGGACACCTCCGTGGCGTACACCGCCGACTGCGTGCCGCCCAGCCCTATCCAGACTTCCTTGTACCGCCTTGACGGGTCATTGGACTGGTTGATGGAGAGTATCTGCGACTTCTCCTTTTCCGTCAGCCCCAAGAGGGACTGTATCTGGTCAAAGCGGTTCATGAATTTTCTTTGGTCGAGCAGTATCTTGCAGTCCGAGTTGTTGATGATGCTTTCCTTCACGATGGGCGACGAGATGATGTCGTCCACCTCCTGCGTCACCACAATCGCCTCGCCGAAGTATTTTCTGACCGTTTTGTACATATAGCGCAGATAATCAGCCATGTTCGCCGAAGAAAGAGCCTTCCAAGCCTCTTCCACGATAAGCTGTTTTCGGACGCCTTTCAGCCGCCGCATCTTGTTGATAAATGCTTCCATGATGATAATCGTAACCACTGGAAAAAGCTCGGCATTATCCTTCACACTGTCAATTTCGAAGACCACGAACCGCTTGTGCAGCAGGTCGATGTTCTCCGTGGAGTTGAGCAGGAAGTCGTACCGTCCGCCCTTGTAATACTGCCGGAGCGTGGTCAGGAAGTTGTCGATGTTGAAGTCCGTCTTCGCCACCTTGATGTAGCGTTCCTCCATCTCCTTGCGGTACACGTCCCTCATGTACTCGTAGAACGAGTTGAACGACGGCACGATATTCTTGTCCTGCTGGATTTTCAGGACGTAGGCGTTCACCGCGCTGCCCAGTTCCGCCGACTCCGTTTTTGTGGCGGGTTCGTTCTCGCTTTTCCACAGGGTAAGCAGCAGCGTCTTGATGCTGTCTTTCTTTTCCACGTCGAACACCCCATCGTCCGTGTAGAACGGGTTGAACGAGATGGGCTTTTCCTCCGTGTAGGTGAAGTAGATGCCGTCCCTGCCCTTTGTCTTGCGGTGTATCATCTCGCACAGCCCTTGGTAGGAGTTGCCCGTATCGACCAGCACCACGTGGGTTCCTTGTTCGTAATACTGCCTGACAAGGTGGTTCATGAAGAAGGACTTGCCGCTTCCCGAAGGGCCCAATACGAACTTGTTTCTGTTCGTCGTCACGCCCCGCTTCATCGGCAGGTCGGAGATGTCGATGTGCAGCGGCTTGCCGCTGATACGGTCCGCCATGCGGATGCCGAAGGCGGAGGGCGAGTCCTTGTAGTTGGTCTCGCCGGCGAAGAGGCACACCGCCTGCCCGATGAACGTGTGGAACGCTTCTTCCGCCGGAAAGTCGGCGGCGTTGCCGGGGATGCCCGCCCAGAACAGCGTCGGGCAGTCCGTCGTGTTGTGGCGCGGCACGCAGCCCATTGAAGCCAGCTGGCTGCCCACATCGTTCTTGATGCGTTTCAGTTCCTCCGCGTCGTCGCTCCACGCCATCACGTTGAAGTGGGCGCGGACGGACTTCAGCCCCTGTGAGTGCGCTTCGTTCAGGTACTCCTCGATCCACTCGCGGTTGATGGCGTTCTGGCGGCTGTACCGCGAGAGCGACTGCATGTTTCTCGCCGTTTTCTCGAAGCGGCGCAGGTCCTCGTCGCTGTTGCCGATGAGCACGTACTGGTTGTATATGTGGTTGCAGGGAAGCAGCAGGCCCACGGGAGCGGCGAACGACAGGCGGCAGTCCGAGCGGTCGGTGGAGAGCCGTTCGTAACGGCTGTCCGTCGCCACCGCAGCGGGCAGGTCTTCCGTGTCCGACAGGGTGTGCAGGCACAGCCGGTTGTCGCCGATGCGCATCTCCCTCGCCGTCATTTCCATGTCCTCCAGACAGTCCACATTGCCCGGCGAGAGCGCGAAGTACCTGCCTATGATGCCCGTTTCCTTTTCCGTGCCCGTAAGCTCGTCATCGGAGAGCCGGCGCAGCCGGATGTGCCCCGAATCGTTCAGGATACGCGCGAACTGTTCCACCGCCTCGATGAACTTCACCGCCGTTTCCTTGTCCTGCATCTCCTTCGGCACGATGTGCCCACGGCACAGGGTGTTCCAGTTGCTCTGCTGCCTCATGCGCTCCTTCGTCGTCTTCGTCAGGAACAGGTAGCACTTGTGGTGGAGGAACGGGCGCTCATTGAAGTGCATCTCGTAGCTGCGGGCGAGGAAGCCCATGCCCTCCCTGCCTGTGTCGGGGCGGTACCGCTCCTTCACGTACCAGTCCTGCTTGTGCAGCACCGAGTAGTCGGGCAGCACCTTTATCGCCTTGCACCACGTGGCGTGGATGGCCTCGTATTCCTCCGCCGTTACGGTATAGACCTCCGGCAGTTCCACCTCGAAGGCGGCGGTAATGTCCGCGTCCTTCGAGACGATGCAGCCGTGCTCCACCGAGAGCAACGGGAAGCGGCTTTCCAGCGTGGTGGCTTTCATTACATTTCTCATACGTTTCTTCCTTTCTTTTTTACATAAGACAGTCTGCACTCGGGAAATTGAGAACAAGTTCTCTTTCCGCTCGCTTGCACTGTCTTTCGTCTTAACAGATTGGACACCCGTCTGCGGTGGAGCACATGGCGGGGGCGCATCCGTGCCGCGCCCAGTTTCATCAGCCCGTGTTCGCCGTACTTCGCGTTCAGCCGGAACGTGAGCCAGACGGTGGCGGAAGCCGACACCACACCGAAGCCGATGCAGAGCCACTGGCCCGCGCCTGCCATGTACAGGATGACAAAGAGGACGAAGGCGGCAAGCAGCCCGCCTGCGAAGATGAACAGGTATTGCGCCTTCAGTCCCTTGAACTCCACCGGACGGCCTATGCCCTTGTTGATAGGGTATTCAGCCATTGTCCTTATACCTTATTATATATAGGATGTCCGTTTATTAAAGGAAGAACGAACGGAGAATCGTCGCGCTCACAATCAGGAAGATGCACGCCCCGAACCAGCTCGCGGCGGTCTTCGAGGTGTCGGGGTCGCCCGACGAGAACTTGCCGTACACCTTGATGCCCCCGATAAGCCCGACGACCGCTCCGATGGCGTAGATGAGTTTCGTGCCGGGGTCGAAATAGCTGGTCACGAGGTTGGTAGCCTCATTGATGCCCGCCATGCCGTTGCCTTGTGCGGACGCTGAGATGTTTGCAGCCAGCAGAAGGGCTGCGAGAATGATTTGCTTTTTCTTCAATGTCTTTGTCATAATCGTTTCTTTTTTTGTGCCTCCGGGTTGGATAGTCCCTTTGGCGGTTGATACTTGTTTTACTTCTTGCGGCTTTGGATGAAGCCGGCTTGTGGATTTAGTGGTTCGGTGGCAAGCCGTGGTTTAGCCGTAGTCGATTTTCTTTTTTCGCATCATTGTTTCGTTTTACTTGTTCGTTATACATAGTTCCGGATGTCAAAATCCGCAATCTCGTCAGGCACTTTCGGCATATCGCTTGACACATCATCAACGGAAGCGGGACGGTTCCCATTTTTGCCCGTTCCGGCTTTCGCCTTCTTGTCAAGACACCTGTTCATCACTTCCCGCACTTTGGCATACATTCCTTCGGATTTGGTCAGCTTGTCGAACAGTTCGTTGCCTTCCATGTCAATGAAAACTTTCCCGGCATGGTCAAGCTCGCTGTCCACCGCCTTCGGCTTCTTCACCGCAAGGACAGCCCTATCAATGTCCTCGAAGGTATGGCCGCCCGCCTGATGCGGAGTGCCGTCAAAGCCTTCGTTGTCGTCATACTCGGACAAGTCAGAGACACGGTAGTCGGTAAAAGTCTCGTCCAGCTTGTCATTTGGTACTTGGCGCGACGTCTTGGTTTCCTGCTTTTGACCGTTTACGGGACCCGTTTCATCGGCAAAGGTAACATCCTTTTCATCTACAACCTCGGCTTTCGCTGGGGTGGCAGCTTCTGGCACGGTGGTGTCCTTTTCTGTCCTTGTCCGTTCTGGCATCCTGAACTTGCTCTTGCCCATGATGTCGGGCTGTGTCCTGCTGTTCTCTGGCTCCGGGGGCTTCTTGTTCCCGCTTTCTGCTGTCATTTTCCTTTCGTTCATCATATAGAACACCGTCCATACGTTGAACAGCATCAGTAAGACTATCAGCACTGTTTCCATAGGTCATACGTGTTCCCGTAAAAGGTAGTGTTCAACGTAAAGGCTGTTTATTTCGGCACGGTACGTTTCAAGATGTTCACAAAGTACCTTGTCAATGTAGGCGCCGATGGTTGTCTTGTTCCTGCCTAACGTATGCACGATGTCCGCTATCTTCTCTTGGACCTCCCGGCTGATATACACGCTTTGCCTTGCCTTGAGTTCGTCCCTCTTTTCAAGAAAATACGGGTATGGACGGCCATGCTGTACTTCATGCATGTCGGCGAACTGTATATCGCCTTCATTGGCGTATTCCGGCGATGGCTCTCCGTCAATCCCGTCCATGATTGAGGAGATGTCCTCAAATGACGCGCGTTCATGACTCGTTTTTTCGTTCCCGTTTGCGGAAGCCCACCCCTTTGGTGTGCGTTCTGTCTTCTTGTTTTTCTTTAATAATCCCATTTCAGTCTTTGTTTTTAGATGTTGAATGATTTGATATGTCTGTTGAATGATTCGGTGATGCCGTCCCGGTATTCCTCGAAGTGGGCGGCCAGCACGTTATCCACATAGCTTGCCATCGAAATCCCGTTTCCGCTTACCACTTGTATGATTTTCTGTATGCGGTCGTGGAATTCCGGGCGGATATAGGTCTGCCTGCCCCTCCGTGCGGTTATGTCGGATTCCCTGATGAACCTTTCTTCATATTCCTGCCACGCTTCTCTTACCGGAGGCTTTTTCTTGGACGGCTTGCTGCTTGCGGTTTCCTGTCCGGCTCTTTCATTGTCCGTGGAGGCGGACGCGGGCGTTTCAGGCTTCGGGGGCAGGATGTCCAAATCGTCCTGCCTGAGCGAGTTGATGACCACGTCGGCATAGTTCTCGTCAATCTTCCTTTTCTTTTCCATGCCGCTTTATGCCTTTACGATTTCCAATATCTCGTCCACCAGCAGGTCAAGGTTGCTTCCGCGCACGAGGGTCTTGTCCGCAGGGAACACTGTGGAGCGGAATACCGCCTTGCGTTCACGCGCCGTTTCCTTTCTGAAACGCTTGCTGTCCGGCAGGGCGGTTTTCAAGATGGGCAGGGCGAGTTCAGCGCATACGTCCGTGTACAAGGAATAAAGCTCGCTCTTTTCCCGTCCGTCCACCATGTTCCAGACAAGGTGTATGGCTTTGACGTTGCCTTTGCCCATGCTGATGAAATGCTCGTTGATGACTTTGGCGAATACGATGGAACTTTCCATGACCACACGGTCGGCGATGATGGGTGTGAAGATGTAGTCCATCTTGGCTACCGTGTTGATGACATCCCTGTTGTTTGCCGTTCCGGGCATGTCGAAGAAAATGAAGTCAAGGTCCGGCAGCTTGGCTTTGAGCCGTTCAGCCGTTTCTATGGCCTCACCCGCCGGGCAGCACACCACCGGGTAAGGCTTCTTGTTCAGCTTCTTTATCTGCTCGTAAGCCATTTTCTGGTAATACGGGTCTTCCACAGACGCCTTGGTGTCACGCTTGCGCATGTCAAACACGCTGTACTGGGGAAAGTCGCAGTCTATGACCGCCACGTTGTACCCTTTCACATAATGCAGGTAGCTTGCGACGAGGACTGTCAGCGTCGTCTTGCCTGCGCCTCCTTTTTGGGTGGAGAAAGCCACATAGTTGGTCTTTTTCATTCTTTTTTGTTTTTAGCTTGTTGGACATTGGCCGGGAGTGTCGCGTATTGCCGGCAGTACGCACACACGCCCGACCGTTGTTTCATTCATGTGCCCTTCTGTCCGTCCATTCGTTCCGTCGGGCATTCTTGCGGGCTTTCGCGCGTGTTTCCGCAAGGGCTTCCGACAGTCCGCAACCGTGGCCGTATGCCAGGCCCGGCTTATGTCCGGACTTACGGGCGTTGGTTCATCCGTTCCTGCGCATGGAGGTTCCTCCGTGTGCCTGAATGTCTGAACACGCTGCAAAGTAAAGGGCATTTTTCCATATCCGTATCGTTTCCGCCTTTGGTGGCAGCTTCTGGCAGCAAGTGGTAGGGAGTGGCTTCGTTCTTGTCACGTTTTCAAGGGCTTAAACGCCCTACCTTTGCACCCAAGCGGCAGGGCAATGCTCCCGGCGCGTACCGCAGCCCCCGGCTCCGTCCTTCTTTTGGGCAGCCGGAGGGTATCGGGCGACCGATACCTTTATGGGATTGTTATAACAGGTATATCCCCAATCCGTCTGCTACGGATTTTTGTGTCCTCTAAGACACAGCAAGGTATGTTTCGAGTTACCCGAAACCTTGCGGGTTACTCCCGCAAGCCTTGCCCCTGAAAGGGGAAGGGGGCTTCCTCTCCGAAGTCGGGAAGCCTGTTTCTTACCTGCGGTATGTATGCCGGAAGCTGCGCTTATGGCGTGAAACCACTAAATCCATAGTAATAATGAACAGAGAACGTAAGAAAGGGGGAAGACACCCCAAGTTGGAAAAGAAAACGCACCATGTGATGCTGCGTTTCAACGACGAGGAATGGCTCAGGTTCCTCGCCATGTACGAACAGACGGAGGTGAAGGCAAAGGCGGTGTTCGCCAAGGCACGCATCTTCGGCGGGGAGTTCCGTGTGTTCCGGGAGGACAGGACGCTGGTGGAATACTACGCCAAGCTGTCTTCATTCCATGCGCAGTACCGCATGATAGGCAACAACTACAACCAGACCGTCAAGGAGCTGCGCTGCCATTTCTCCGAGAAAAAGGCGATGGCATTGCTCTACCGGCTGGAGCAATGCACGAAGGAACTGGCGGCATTGACTCGCCAAATCGTGGAACTGACAAAGGAGTTCGAGGAACAATGGTCGCAAAAATCAGTTTAGGGAAATCGTTGTTCGGAGCATTGGCGTACAACGGGGAGAAGATTAACAAGGAACAGGGCAAACTGCTCGGCACGAACAAAATCTTCGACGGCTGTTCCGGCAGGATGGACATCAGCCGCGCCATGCAGGACTTCTCACGTTACCTCTCGCCACACGTGAGGACGGAGAAGCCCGTCATGCACGTATCGCTCAATCCGCATCCCGATGACCGCCTGACGGACATGGAGCTGGAAAATATCGCACGTGAGTACATGGAACGGATGGGATTCGGCGAACAGCCGTACATCATCTATAAACACGAGGACATCGACCGCCACCACCTGCACATCGTGACCATCCGTGTGGATGATAACGGCAGGTGCATCAGCGACCGCTACAACTTCCGCAGGAGCAGGGAGATTACCCGTGAGCTGGAACGCAAGTACGGTCTGCACCCCGCCGACCGCAGGCAGCACCGCCATGACAACCCCTTGCGGAAAGTGGACGTTGCGCAGGGCGACGTGAAGCGTCAGGTGGCGAACACCGCCAAGGCGGTCATGGCAGCTTACAAGTTCCAGACGATGGGCGAATACCGTGCCCTGCTCTCCCTCTACAATGTCACGGTGGAGGAAGCCCGTGGCAACGTGGACGGACGCGAGTATCACGGGCTGGTCTATGCCGCCACCGACGATGCCGGGAACAAGGTGGGCAATCCTTTCAAGGCATCCCGTATCGGGAAGTCCGTCGGCTATGAAGCCGTGCTGCGCAGGTTTGAATTTTCCAAAGGGCAGATCCGCGACAAGCGTCTGGCGGACAGGACACGCAAGACCGTCGCCGCCGCGCTCGCCCGGACATACCGCAAGGAGGAGTTCATCGCCCTGCTTCATGCAAAGGGCGTGGATGTGGTGTTCCGCCACACGGACGAGGGGCGCATCTACGGGGCGACCTTCATCGACCACCGCACGGGCTGCGTGCTGAACGGCTCACGCTTGGGCAGGGAGTTTTCCGCCAACGCCTTGCAGGAGCATTTCACCCTGCCGTATGCCGGCACTCCGCCGATACCGTTCTCCATTACGGAGGACGAACCGCAGCAGGAAGCCCGTTCCTACGAGGAACACGACGAGGGGCACTCCACCGGTTTGGGGCTGCTCGGTGGCGATGCGTCGGGCGCACAGGCTCAGGAAGCCGCCTTCGAGCGTGACCTCAAACGCAGGAAGAAGAAACGCCGGAAGGGTTTGGGACTGTGATAACCTAAGTACGGAACTAAGGGTACCTAAGTACGGAACAGAGATAGCCTAAGTCCGTACCTTAGGTATCTTCACTTTCTATCGGTATTAAACACGATTATTCATCAACTTAAAAACAGAAACAGATTTATGTCACAACAGGAAGACGATTTGAGGGCATTGGCGAAAATCATGGATTTTCTGCGTGCCGTAAGCATTTTGCTGGTGGTCATTCACCTCTATTGGTATTGTTACGAAGCCGTAAGGCTGTGGGGCATCGACATCGGCGTGGTGGACAGGGTACTGATGAACTTCGACCGCACCGCAGGATTGTTCCGCTCCATCCTTTATACGAAACTCTTTGCGTTGGTGCTGCTGGCGCTCTCGTGTCTGGGCACGAAGGGGGTCAAGGAGGAAAAAATCACGTGGGCAAGGATTTGGACGGTGCTTGCAGCAGGGCTGGTGCTGTTTTTTCTGAACTGGTGGATATTGTTCCTGCCGTTGCCCGTAGAGGCAAACGCGGCATTGTACACCGCCACCGTTGCGGCGGGCTATGTCTGCCTGCTGATGTCCGGCACATGGATGAGCCGCCTTCTGCGCACCAACCTCATGGAAGACGTGTTCAACGTGGAGAACGAGAGTTTCCAGCAGGAAACGCGGCTCATCGAGAACGAGTATTCGGTGAACCTGCCCACACGCTTCTATTACAGGAAGAAGTGGAACGACGGGTACATCAACGTGGTAAACCCATTCCGTGCGTCCATCGTGCTGGGCACGCCGGGCAGCGGCAAGTCGTATGCCGTGGTAAACAGTTTCATCAAGCAGCAGATTGAAAAGGGCTTTAGTCTTTATTGTTACGATTTCAAATATCCTGACTTATCGACCATTACCTACAACCACCTGATGAACCACCCGGAGGGATATAAGGTCAAGCCGAAGTTCTACGTGATAAACTTCGACGACCCGCGCCGCTCGCACCGCTGCAATCCCATACACCCCGATTTCATGGAAGACATTACCGATGCCTACGAGAGTGCCTACACGATAATGCTCAATTTGAACAAAACTTGGGTGCAAAAGCAGGGCGACTTCTTTGTGGAGTCACCGATTATCCTGTTTGCCGCTGTGATTTGGTTCCTCCGCATCTATAAGGACGGCAAGTATTGCACCTTTCCCCATGCCATCGAACTCTTGAACCGCCGTTACGAGGACGTGTTTCCTATTCTCACCAGCTATCCCGAACTGGAGAACTACCTTTCCCCGTTCATGGACGCATGGCAGGGCGGCGCGATGGAACAGCTTGCCGGACAGATAGCGTCGGCGAAGATACCGCTGTCCCGTATGATTTCCCCGCAGCTCTATTGGGTCATGTCCGACAGCGAGTTTACCCTCGACATCAACAATCCCGACGAACCGAAGATACTCTGTGTCGGCAACAACCCCGACCGCCAGAACATCTACGGTGCGGCATTGGGCTTGTACAATTCGCGCATCGTGAAGCTCATCAACAAAAAGGGCAAGCTGAAGTCGGCGGTGATTATTGACGAGCTGCCCACCATTTACTTCAAGGGGCTGGACAACCTTATCGCCACCGCCCGAAGCAACAAGGTGGCGGTCTGCCTCGGCTTTCAGGACTTCTCACAGTTGAAGCGCGACTACGGCGACAAGGAAGCCGCCGTAGTGATGAACACGGTGGGCAACATCTTCTCCGGTCAGGTGGTGGGCGAAACCGCCAAGACCCTTTCGGAGCGTTTCGGCAAAATCTTGCAGAAGCGGCAGAGCATCACCATCAACCGCGAGGACAAGTCCACCTCCATCAACACGCAGATGGAGAGCCTTATCCCGGCGAGCAAGATTTCCACGCTCACGCAGGGTATGTTTGTCGGTGCGGTGGCGGACAATTTCAACGAGCGCATCGAGCAGAAGATTTTTCATTGCGAGATAGTGGTGGATGCCGAGAAGGTGAAACGCGAGGAACAGGCTTACAAGCCCATCCCCATCATCACGGACTTCACCGATGCCGACGGCAACGACCGCATGAAGGAGATGATTCAGGAGAACTACAACCGCATCCGTGCCGAGGTGCGGCAGATTGTCGCCGACGAGTTGCAGCGCATCCAGTCCGACCCGGAACTGCAACACCTGTTGCAGAACAAGTAGGACACCGCAGGCGAAAAGAGAAAATCCGTAGCTCGGTTCAGACCGGGTTACGGATTTTCCTTTTCTTGTATTTTCTTTTCTGCTTTGAGCAACTTGTTTAGGGTGGAAATGGCAAGGGTCATCAGATAGTTTTTCAACTCGCTATCCTCCTTCAGCAAGATACCATATTCTTCGGCAAAGGCTTCCAACATCCATTTTCGGATGTCTGCCATATCCTCCCCGAAAGGTATCAGCCGGTTCTCATCCCAATAGACGGTAACGGCAGACACAAACATTGACTTGAAAGCCGCCTTTTGTTCCGCGTTCAGTTTCTTGTAACGTGTCCTTTCCGTAATGGGCGGTTCGCTGTATGGCATGACGGATACTGGGTCATAGACAGACACCAAGTCGTCCCCGTAATCAATGATTATCGGTAAGTCTGACATTGTACCCTGTTTTCGTTTTTTCTTTTTCGCCATGCTACTTGTTTCCTTTCAACAAAGCCTTACCCTGTTCAGTAAGGCGGTATTTTTGTTTAGGGCTATGCTTGGTCAAATCGGGATATACCGCTTCTACCAGTTCAAGCCCGATGGCTGCGTTCAAGTAATTTTCCAAAAAATTGCTTTTGTCTTTCAAACCGATTGCTTCCATTATCTCCTTGGGTGAATAGGAGCCATCCGACAGAGCTGCGATTAGTTTGCCGACCTGTGGGGTGACTGTGGGATTACTATGGGGTGGCTGTGGGGTGGCTATGGGATTTTCCTCCATAGCCTTTGGCGCGTAGCGGAATACAAGCACGACAAAACCGCCGCCCAACCTGTATTCGGGAGACGGCAATCCGGCTTTACGGCACTCTTCCTCCATCAGGCTGATACCGCGTCCCCAATTCTCCAACAGTTTCCTTTTATAAAGGACATTGGCGATGATTGGATTTTGAGGTTCCGAACAATGCTCGGACGCCATCTTCTCCACATCCCAGCCATGCGGAAAAGAGCCGGGATTTTCTATCTCCACACGGTCATCGTATATGGCGATGCCGACAGAGCCTCCGGCTTCCCTGTAACTGCGGTGGGCCAACGAGTTCAATACGCCTTCCCTTACGGCCTTATAAGGCACGGTCAATCGTTCTTCACGTTCCAGCCCCTCAATCCTGCCCGACAATGAAAGATGTTTGAACAGAAAAGCCATCGCAGCATCAAGCTGTTGGAATATATTGCCGTAAATGCGTTGGCTGTCTATGAATTCCATCTTGTCCGTTCCCCTGAAACGAGCTAAGCGCAGCAGGCATTGGGGATAGTTTGCCGGCATTTCCCGGTTGGCAAACAGGATGGCGGCTGCATGGTTCAATACGCCGTTCCTCATCAGGCTGAATTTTTCAAGGATGGCAGGAATGTCGTTTCCTGTATTTTCCGGCAAGCGTCCGCAGTCTATTCCCAAACGGACGGTTTTAAGCACCTCGTTCTCATCAATGTCATTTAATGTCAAATCAGGGTCGTCGAACAGTTCCCAACGGTGACGCACACCGTCGCGGTCGAGCAACAACTCATTGTATTTTTGTTGCGGCATGGCGACAGTTGTGCTTTCCACACGCATATAAGGGCGGTTCTTATAAGTAAACGGGCGTTCCATCCTTGAATCTTCAACATGGAGGGCGATGATTTTCTTTTCACCGTCAGGCAAGGGCACGTATGAAACCTGTACCGTGGCGGTAGGCTCCAATCTGCCGATGGCTTCCGCAATATCCCGTTTCGTCTTGTCGCTCACTTCCTGCCCGATGATTTTACCGTTGTCCGCCACGCCGAACAGCACCGTGCCGCCTTCGCCGTTGAGGAAGGCGCACAGCGTTTCCATGCCACGCTCCAACTGTCCGGTGGTCTGCTTGAACTCAACCTTGCCGCCTTCCTTTTCAGCTGTCAGGTTCTGTATGATATTGAGATTGTCTATTTCCATCGTCTTGCTCTTTGGTTTACAAAAGTAATAAATTGCCCTGCCGAAAACGAAAGTTTTATGCTATTTCTATGTATTATGTCGAAAAAACAGGCGAGGAGACACTCACGCGCCCCCTTGCCCTTACTGTTCTTATATAAATGGACAATAACGTCTATCTTCTCATCCGCTCCCGTTCCTCGTCCAGCAACATCCGCCTGTTCACCTTCTCCGCCGCGCGGTCAAGGAAGTAGGTGCGGCTCTCGCTCTTGCGCATCTTGATGTCGTTGTAAATGTTGTAACAGCCTTTAGCCTGCACGCCGAACACCTTGTAGCAGTAGGAAGCTATCTCTTTCAGCGATGCTTCACCGCCGTTTATACAGCCCATCTCGCTGATGCCGTAGATAAGTTCCACGAGGTCGGAAGCCTTGCCCGTCCACCGCATGGGCGGGGCATCGGCAGGTATGTCATTTTTCTTTTCGTCTTGGGAGGGGATGAAGGATAGTGGCGGCACTTGGTTATGTGGCATGGAAATGTGTTTCAGCATCTTGCGCACGAAGGCGAGGGCTTTGCGCACGTACACGCTGTGGTGGGTGCCCGTATCTTGCAGGGCTTTGTGGTATTGCAGTTCCGTTTCCGCATAGCTCAACGCGGGCAGCGGATGGCAGGGGCTTGCAGCTCCCGTACAGAGCGAAATGACCGTTGCCACGAACTCGTTATATGCCGCACTCAGCCCGTTGCGGTTTTCGGGGTTGTCTATCAGGCGGAAGAACTCCGTTTCTGTCAATATGAGATGTTTCATTTGCTTTCAGTTTTATGTTGTTACACTTGGGTTGAAGTGTGCGCACATGAATATAATTGGCAAAAAACGCGGCAGAAAATAAAAAATCCAACACTCAATTTTACAAAGTGCTGGATTTCAGAGGTATAAAATTCAGTATTTTTTCACAAGGACAAATTATCTCCGACTTAAATTGTTTGTAATCGGAACATTTATTCTATTCCTGAAAATAGAAATGTATGCTTGCCGCACATTTTGGCTATCTTGCTTTTTTATCAAGGATATAGATAATGCGACATACACCGTTGGGATAGCTTTTCAAAGAGGAAAGCGTCCAGTGTTGCTCTGGCAGAGCCGACTTAAAAAAATGTCGTCCGCTTCCGGATATGAAAGGAACGGTGTATAGTATGATTTCATCCACAGCGTGCAT
>ERZ838118.132-NODE-132-length-98747-cov-40.005816_pt1 | contig 98747 bp, 73 predicted proteins | sample MGYA00519863_ERZ838118 | MGnify/ENA primary metagenome ERZ838118 (study PRJEB31850, sample SAMEA3708827) | human gut metagenome | biome: human gut; feature: human-associated habitat; material: faeces | place: China | collected 2014 ...
AGACCGTCCGATAACGGGTGAATGTCCCCTGCGCCCTGCTGTGCCCGACTTTCTTAGCGAACTCGGCGTTATGCTGCTCGAAGAGTTTCAGCAAGGTTTCCTGCTTGACGCCGATACCGAGATAGGCGTCTTTGAGCTTGGCGGCGGTGACATAACCGTCCGTCTGCATCAGTTCTTGATAGCGGCGGTTTACCTCCACACGGATTTTATCCACCGCAAGGTTGATTCTTTGCGCTTCGACGCTCTTGCCCGAAGCACGACCCGTCTTCACGTCCCACAACCGCAGGGGAATGTCCATCTTGCAACTGAACTGTTTAATCTCTCCGTCCACCGTAAGGCGGCACATCAGAGGCAGGTTGCCGTTAGGCTTCTCGCTGCCTTTCTTCACGTAAAATAAGACCTTGAATGTACTTCGCATAACTCACTCCTTTTTTTGGTTACAAAATTAGTTTATAGTGAGTTACCGACAGCTATGCAGAATTACGCAAATCGCAGAAAAAGAACCATTTAGCAAGAAATATGCACCCATTACGGGGGTAATGAGGTGGTAACTGAACTTCTGCACCGTTTGGCTTCGAGGTGGCATTCCGTTGGCTCTGCCCAATAGAAAAACAAAGCGTAACGAACGCTATTTCAGCTAATTCGCTACGCTTTACTCAAATTTGCAATTCCGCTATGTGTTTATTTTAATTTACAAGCGCAAGTAAACGAAAAAAAACATGAAACACAAGCGATATCTATTTTAATATCGGTTGAGGCTATTGAAATTTGAATGGTCGAGGTAAAGCTTGGCTCCTATATAAAAATAACCGTTTATTTTGAGACTGCCTACTGATTTTCTCTTTTAAACAAGTATCTTTGCAGACGACAACTTGAAATGCAATAGTATGCTGTTACCTTACTTAAACAAAGAATTGGTGGAAGCCGGATGCGATGAGGCCGGCCGTGGATGTTTGGCCGGTTCGGTTTATGCCGCTGCCGTCATCTTGCCAAAAGACTTTAAAAATGAGCTGTTGAATGACTCCAAGCAATTGACGGAACACCAGCGGTATGCTCTTCGTGAAGTGATAGAAAAGGAGGCTTTGGCATGGGCTGTGGGAGTGGTGACACCTGCAGAGATTGATGAGATAAATATTCTGAATGCTTCATTTCTGGCTATGCATCGTGCTGTGGATGGGTTGAAACTGAAGCCCCAACATTTGTTGATAGATGGAAATCGCTTTAAAAAGTATCAGGATATACCGCATACCACAGTGGTGAAAGGAGATGGCAAATATCTTTCTATTGCAGCAGCTTCTATTCTGGCAAAGACGTATCGTGATGACTATATGAATACTTTGCATGAAGAGTATCCTTATTATGACTGGAGTTCTAATAAGGGATATCCTACCAAGAAACATCGTGCGGCCATCAGGGAATATGGCACGACTCCTTACCATCGGATGACATTTAACCTTTTAGGGGAAGACCCGCAATTGTCATTACAGTTTTGATTATATATGTAGGTTTATGCGTACGTACGTGAAGGCTTATGCGTATATACGTGTAGCCCGATGCGTACGTACGTGTGACCTGATGCCTACGTCCACATTGAAAAATAGGAAGCTCACACACTGAATGATGCAAAAAGACCTTGGCGTTTTTCAAAAAGCTCGGGATGTTTTTTAAAAAGCTCGGCATCTTTTTCAAAAAGCTCGGGATGTTTTTGTAGGGGCAGATTGTATCTTACCCTCACTAAGTCGGTCATTTCCTTTTCTCCGTTCATCCTTACATTTTGATTCATATACGCTGACTATCAACCTGTTAAAGATGACAGCACATCCCCTCATCCTCCCTTCAGCCACGCTTTCCAAGTCCCTTCATAATCTGCCTTCAGCGATTGTATGTGTACTCCTCTTTTTAGCCCACCGTTTTCTGTAGGGGCAGACCCGTGTGTCTGCCTGAGAACGGTTTACTTGAAGCTATCGGGAGTGTGTCAAAACTAAACCGACCTATTCCATCGTCAGCTGTAGGGGCAGGGTTTGCCTGCCCGAAGACACAAAGCAAACTGTTTTCGGGCGAGCGAACCTCGCCCCTACGAACGAAACGACAGCATTATCCACGTTTTGACACATTCACCCACCTACCGTAAATGAAAGCGTTATAGAAAAGTTAAGGCGGAAGAAATTTGACGAATGAAAGGAGGCTGAAAGGACGGTGACAAGAAGTCCATTCACTATCGGAATCCCCATCAACAGGGCGTTTTAGCGGTTAATGAAGGGAGGAAGGAAGAGACCGATTTTTCGTTTGTAGGGCGAAAAATACAGTTGGTTTTTGTGGATTCAGTCATTGTATGATAAGCCATTCAGGGGAAAAGTCGAGAGCCGGCATTACACCCTATTATTTGCCACGGACTTTAGAGCATGCTCCCCCCAAAAAAAGAAATAGGTTTGCTAATATGAAATATTAATGAGCAAACCTATTTTCTGAGTGACAGGATTAATATTTTCCTCGTTTGTAAGAACGGTGCCCGTAAATGACAATCACTACAAAGCAGATGAACGGCAAGATAAATGAGAGGTTTACTGCCGGCATATTCCAAAGAGTTTGCATATCGATAATGCTAGCCTGTAACGGCGGAAGCACCGAGCCTCCCAGGATAGCCATAATCAAACCGGCGGCGCCGAACTTGGCATCATCTCCCAAGCCGGTCAAAGCGATACCGTAGATGGTGGGGAACATCAATGACATGCAGGCAGAGACTGCTACCAGACAATACATACCCCAGATATTTTGGAAGAAAATAACACCCGCCGTGAAGAAACATCCTGCCACTGCAAGTATAGCCAGAAGTTTTCCGGGGTTGAGATAACGTAAGATGAAAGTACATACAAAACGGCTGATACAGAAAATAATCATTGCAATGATGTTATATTCCTGAGAAAGGACTTCTGCCGCCTTTTCTTCCATACCTTGTGACATAAATAAATGAGTGCCGTATTGGATGATGAAAGTCCAGCACATGATTTGGGCACCGACATAGAAGAATTGTGCCACAACTCCTTCCCGATAGTGGGGGATGGAGAAAATACGTTTGAGGGTGGGGCCGAAATTAATACTGTGTGACTGGTCGCCGTTCTTTGGCATTTTAGTAAAGCGAATCACCAAAAGCATGACGAATATGACGATTCCAATGGTGAGATAGGGAGCTATCAATACCGAAAGGTCGGAATCACGCACAGCGGCAAACTCGGTCGGGGGGAGCTGTGCACGTTCTGCCGTATCCATCGGATTAAGTTTCGCCTGAATAAAGTTCATGGCTACATACATACCCAGCAAAGACCCCATCGGATTGAAAGACTGGGCCAAATTGAGTCGCCGGGTGGCAGTTTCTTCTGTTCCCATCGACAGGATATATGGATTGGAGCTGGTTTCCAAAAATGAGAGTCCGCAGGTAAGAATAAAATAAGCCAATAAGAAAGGATAATAACTGCCGGTCATTTTTGCGGGGAAAAATAGGAAAGCTCCTATGGCATAAAGGCTCAGTCCTAAAAGAATGCCGGCCTTATAGGAATATTTACGAATGAACATTGCTGCCGGAAATGCCATAGCAAAATAGCCCCCATAGAAGGCGACTTGTACCAAGGCACCGTCAGTGACGCTCATTCGGAAAATTTTAGAGAAAGCCTTTACCATCGGATTGGTGATGTCATTGGCAAATCCCCACAAGGCAAAGCAACAGGTGACTAGTATAAAAGGCAATATATAACTGATTCCGTCTTTATGCAAAATAGGTTGGTCTGTATCTTTCATGGTTTGTTTTCTTCAAAGTATATATAAGGTATTCATTGACGGAGTGTGTCAAAACTAAACCGACCTATCCCATCGTCAGTTGTAGGGGCAGGATTTGCCTGCCCGAAGGCACAAAGCAAACTGTTTTCGGGCGAGCGAACCTCGCCCCTACGAACGAAACGACAGCATTATCGACGTTTTGACACACCCACGTGTAATTGTTATTTGTAGATAGGCCCGTAAGTAGTGCAAGCTCTATAGTCCGAACCTTCTTTGTCCATACCGAAAGCGTTCCATGCTGCCGGACGGAAAATCTTATCGTCTTCTATATTATGCATGCATACCGGGATGCGGAGCATAGAAGCCAGTGTGATAAGGTCTTGTCCGATGTGACCGTAACTGATGGCACCGTGGTTTGCGCCCCAGTTGTTCATTACTGAATATACATCTTTGAATGCCGGTTTGTCGCACAGGCGCGGAACGAACCAAGTGGTGGGCCAAGTGGGGTCGGTACGCATATTCAATATATTGTGGATTTCCGGGTCGATATCCACTGTCCATCCTTCAGCCAACTGTAATACGGGGCCGAGGCCTTTGACCAGGTTGAGACGCATCATGGTTACAGGCATACCGCCTTTTGACAGGAAGTTGGAAGAGAAACCGCCGCCACGGAAATAGTCGCGGTCTGCCGGATACCAAGTTGTCGCTTTCAGACAGGCTTCCATGTCCGCTTCGGTCATTTCCCAATTGGGCTTCATGCAGGGCTCTCCGGCAGCATTACGGCTTTCACCGGTGGCATCCAATGTAGTAGCACCTGAATTGATGAGGTGGATAATACCATTCTGGGCCATTCCGGTCAGTTCCTTGCCGGTGACACGTTTTACAGCTTCGGGGCTCCAGTAAGTACGGATGTCCGAGAACATCTGGCCGCAACCGCTCAGTAAATGACCGAATAGCATAGCAACACCGTTGCAGGCATCATTTTCGGTAGCCAAGACAAAGGCTTCGCGGATACCGTTCCAGTCGAAAGTGGTATTTAATAATGCTTCGGTAAAGTCACCGTTGGGTTTCCAGTCAGTCCATTGGCGTTGTCCTTGGAAGCCGGCAGCAATGGCATTGTGTCCGATGGCTTCTTCTTTGTATCCCATTTCACGCAGTTTAGGATTACCGGTCATCAGGTCACGCATGATGAGTGTCATTTTCACAATGAATTCCCAATCCTGATCTTTCTGTTCACGTGTTTTGCGCTTTTCTGGGCGGTTCTTAAAGTCTTCGCCTTCATTGGGCTTACAATATTTTTCAGTCCATGCCATCGCTTTGGCATATTCTTCGTGATCATAGATGCCCTCTTCCATGCGGCGCAGGATTTCTGTTTCATCCACGCTCTCATTGCGGATGCCCAAATATTCTTGGAAGAAGTTCGGGTCTACGATAGAACCGGCGATACCCATGCAGACACTGCCGAAAGAAAGATAGCTCTTTCCACGCATATTGGCAACAGCCATGGCAGCGCGGGCAAAACGCAACAGTTTTTCGGCTACATCTGCCGGAATGGTATTGTCGTCCAAATCTTGTACATCATGTCCATAGATGCCAAATGCAGGAAGACCTTTCTGTGCATGTCCCGCCAATACTGCTGCCAGATATACGGCTCCCGGACGTTCCGTTCCGTTGAAGCCCCATACGGCTTTGGGCCAGTGCGGGTTCATATCCATTGTTTCCGAACCATAACACCAGCAACTGGTCACAGTAATGGTGGCTCCTACACCTTCGCGTTCAAATTTCTCGGCACAGGCAGCGCTTTCGCCTACACGTCCGATGGTACTGTCGGCAATGACACATTCCACAGGACTGCCGTCACCATTCTTCAAATTAGTGGAGATTAGTTCGGCAACAGCTTTTGCCAAATTCATAGTCTTTTCTTCAAGACTTTCACGAACACCACCCTGGCGGCCGTCGATAGTGGGACGAATCCCGATTTTCGGATACTTTTTCATGATATTATTGATAATAAGTTTTTAATTATATGTTTTTTGACTTCTATTTTCTCGCTATAAAGAATGCCTGATGTGTACTTCGGTTGGCAGATATTCTTTTATTTCTTTGCCTGACAGGACAAAATCTGCTGCCAGCTTTCCCATTTGCTCCCAGTCAATGCTTATAGAAGTGATGCCTTGGTCAATCACTTCATAAGAGGGAGTGTCATTGTAGGCCAATAGCCCGAAATCGCTTCCGCATTTTAGCCCTTCGCTGCGGCTTCTCTTAATGATATTCACCACATCTATCTGGCGTATGACTATATATGCTTCTCCTTTCTTTATGTTTATTTCGTCGGTATTGTCGATTATTTCTCCTTTCAGTTGTCTCTCACGGCAGAATTTTATAAAATATCTGCTACTGCTGCCGGGATGCTTGCTTTCGTAGGGAAGCAATAGGATGAGTTTCTCATATTTACCCAATTGCTTTTCCAAACGGTTCAATGCCTGATAAAATCCATCATCAAAATCTTGGCATACATACGAATATCCTTTTTTGTCGAACTTCCCGAAGTCCAGTAGCAATAGTTTGGATGGCTCTATCTTATAAAGATTGCTGGAGAACTTCTCATTGTCAAAGTTCATCACGATATATTTGTTATACCTTCCCGATGATTCGCGGATAATGGTGTTGAAGAGTCTTTCGTTATATTGGTGAAAGAGCAGGTCCACTTTGTAATTAATTGATAGCCTCTTGATGAAACTGTTGTAAAGTGAATATTTGAACTGAGAGTATTCATCCAGCAGTAATAGAATGTTCTTTAATTTATTGGTGACATAATACCCTTTGCCGGGAGTGGAATCAATCATGCCGCGGTCTTTCAAGTCGATAAAAGCCTTGAAGACCGTATCTCTCGAAACATGGTAGTTACGGCTTAATTGATTGATGGAGGGCAATGCACAGTCCGATTCGTAGGTGCCCATGGAAATCTCTTGACTGATTAAATCAGCCAATTGCTTCACTTTCGTTGTCTGTTGTCCAAAGGTTATCTTCATGTGTTATTCAAGAATTAAATTCAGACGTCAACTGTGCTGAACTGTCCCGATGCAAAGAAATGTAATTTATTTATAAACAGCAAGATGAATTGGTATGTTTTGCAACACGGTTTTGCAGAGATTAATCATTCTGTTTATTTTCTGCAGAAATAATATCATAGATTATGTTGGATGATATGTGACAATTGGTTATTTTTGTCACTTGGGTCGACATTAAAATTAACCAAACACTTTAAAGGTGATGAGAAACCTCTATTTATTAATCCTGTTCTTGGGATGGTCCTTTGGAATTCTTCAAGTACAAGCGCTGAACGACGGGCAGTACGGGCAAAGGTCTGACCGTGTTATTGCCAAAGAGAATAATCTGGAAGTTTTGACGAACTCTATGGATGCTACCCGTGGGGCAGAGCATTTGCAATGGGCAAAGAAACTTTATCAGGTCGCACTGGAGAAGAAAGACGAATATCATAAAGAAGAGGCCTTGCGTGAGATTATGGCCTATTATGTGAATAAAGATATCAAAGACACTGCGAGGTATTATATAGCTGAGGCGGAACGTAGCTTGCAGGACAGTCCATATAAAGAACACCTGCTTGCATTTATGAAAACCATAATGGATGTTCGTGTGGTTTATTACACGGATGGGGCGGAAGCGGATAGCCTGACGACGGAGGTATTGGTGAGGCTGAAAACAAAAAAAGATGCTTCCACACTGGAGAAGATATCCGATTACTATTTGTTGGGAGTCATAGCCGGACGGCGTGCGGATACAGGAGATGTGGAGAAGTCTAAAGAGGTGGTGGCTTATTTGGATGAAGTCTTGATGTTGACGGAAGATTTGCCTGTGCGGATAGGTATGTTGTTCCGCCCCAACTCTTTTTATATGATTTGTGGAAACTGTCTTCAGGAAGCAGATAGAGTGAATTATGCACTTCGTTATTTGGATATGTTGAACAAATATAAGGCAAGCCTGAAAGAAAAGAAACGTTATCTGATGAACCAGCGTCATTTCCTGAATGCTTATGGGATGCTGGCATGTTCATCGAACATCTTGGGAAAGGAAAAGGCGGCCGAATATTACAGAGGGTTTGTCAAATTGAACCATGACTACCCCGAAGATGCAAGTTTTACACCTACTTATGAATATCTTTTCACCTCCTATAATTACTATTTAACGCTCGGAAATTATGATAAAGTGGTGAATATATGTGATTCTCTTATCGCTCATTTCGCAGAGTTGAAGAAGGATGAATATGCTCTTCCTTTTGCTTTGGAAAAAGTGAACTATTGCGATAGCCTGCATCGCTATAAAGAAGCGTATCTGGCATATAAGGCGTATGATGAATTAAAAGAGAAGGTAAAGAGTTATACGGAAGCAAATGACGCCCGAGAGACTGCCATTAATCAGAAAGTAGATGAACTGATTATTGAAAAGCAGGCACTGGAAGCGCAAAAGAGCCGGATGCAAGTCTTTTTATTGCTGACCCTTTTTGTATTGGCTGTCTGCACTATTTTCTATATTATTTTCTTTTTGCGTAAGACGAAAGGACTCAACCGGAGATTGTTGGATGCGAATAACCAATTGATTGCTGCCGGAGAACGGTTGAAAGAGAGCGAAAAAATGAAATATGCTTTTCTGCGTAATCTTTGCAATGAAATATTAGCTCCTTTGAATGCCATAAAAGGCTTTTCTGATTTTCTGATAGATAATAAGGTGGAAGAAAAGGAATCGGTTGCTTTCCTGAAGATTATCAGTGACAATTCGGGACAGATAAACCGGACATTGGATGATATACAGGAGATAGCGCGACTGGATACGTGTGACGGTTCCTTGCCATTGGACTGGACCAATATACATACGTTGTGTATGCGTGAAGTGGATGATGTGAGAAGAAATGCTCCTCACGAGAAGGTAGAGTATGTGTTGGAAGGAGATCCTGAGAATGATACAGTACGCACTAACCAGACTTATTTCAGTTATGTATTGGGGCATTTGCTGAACCGTATCAACCAAATAACGGAGGAGGGGCGTATTGTTGTTTCTTATCGTTTGGAACCGGAGAAGAATGTGGCCTCGGTCTTGATAGCCGGAACAGGAAATGTATCTGCCGCCGGCGCAGCCTCTGCCGGTGCCAATGATGATGTGACCTGGCTGGTGTGCAAGATGATTGCCGAACGCATGAATGCTCATTTATGGAAAGATGAAGAATTCAAAGAGGGGCTGCGTTTTATCTTCGAACTTCCACAATAAAAAATAAGTGAAACATGATTCATTGACAGGGCTTTTTTGTACCTTTGCACCCGTAAAAGCGAGGATAAACTTTAAACAAAAATAAGATTATGAGCAAAAAAGCCCTTTTAATGATTCTTGATGGCTGGGGTATCGGCGACCAAGGTAAAGACGATGTAATCTTTAATACTCCTACTCCTTATTGGGATAGTCTGTTGGCTAATTATCCGCACTCTGAATTGCAGGCCAGCGGTGAAAATGTTGGTTTGCCTGATGGACAAATGGGTAACTCTGAAGTAGGACACTTGAATATCGGTGCCGGACGTATCGTTTACCAGGATTTGGTAAAGATTAACCGTGCCTGTGCTGACAATAGCATCATGAAGAATCCTGAGATTGTCTCTGCTTTTTCTTATGCTAAAGAAAACGGCAAGAACATTCACTTCATGGGATTGACTTCTAACGGTGGTGTACACAGTTCATTCGATCACTTGTTCAAACTTTGCGATATCGCTAAAGAATATGGTCTTGAGAATACATTTATTCACTGTTTTATGGATGGCCGTGACACCGACCCGAAGAGCGGTAAAGGTTTTATCGAACAACTGACTGCGCACTGCGAACAGTCAGCCGGAAAGATTGCCTCTATCGTAGGCCGTTTCTATGCTATGGACCGTGACAAACGTTGGGAACGTGTGAAAGAAGCATACGACTTGTTGGTTGAGGGTAAAGGAAAACAGGCTGCCGACATGGTTCAGGCTATGCAGGAGTCTTATGATGAAGGTGTTACCGATGAATTTATCAAACCGATTAACAACTCTACAGTAGACGGCACCATTAAAGAAGGTGATGTGGTTATCTTCTTCAATTACCGTAATGACCGTGCTAAAGAATTGACTGTTGTTTTGACTCAGCAGGATATGCCCGAACAGGGTATGCATACTATTCCGGGCTTGCAGTTCTATTGCATGACTCCGTATGATGCATCTTTCAAGGGAGTACATATTTTGTTCGATAAAGAAAATGTGCAGAACACGCTGGGCGAATATCTGGCAGCTAACGGCAAAACTCAGTTGCATATCGCTGAAACAGAGAAATATGCTCACGTAACTTTCTTCTTCAACGGTGGCCGTGAGACTCCGTATGATGCTGAAGAACGTATTCTGGTTCCATCGCCGAAGGTGGCTACCTACGACCTGAAGCCGGAAATGAGCGCTTACGAAGTGAAAGACAAACTGGTGGAAGCTATCAATACTCAAAAGTTCGATTTTATTGTTGTGAACTATGCCAACGGCGACATGGTAGGTCACACCGGTATTTATGGTGCAATAGAGAAAGCTGTCAAGGCGATTGACGAATGTGTGAAAGATACAGTGGAAGCAGCCAAAGCCAATGATTATGAAATTATTATCATAGCCGACCACGGTAATGCCGACCATGCATTGAATGAAGACGGCACTCCTAACACGGCTCACTCATTGAACCCTGTTCCGTTTGTATACGTTACTTCCAATAAGGATGCAAAAGTGGAAAATGGTGTGTTGGCAGACGTTGCTCCTTCTATCCTGCATATTCTGGGTATGTCACAGCCGGCAGAAATGACAGGAAAAGATTTGATTAAGTAATCATTTTCAATATTTCTGAACCGAAGTGGTGTTTTGAGAACATATAGTTTCTTGAAACACCTCTTTTTTTTATGATGTACATATTGATTCTTTCTTTTAAAAGGTTACCTTTGTCATTGTTACACAAATTAGTAAAATGAAACGGTTGATATCTTTGGCATTTGTTTTGTTTGGGTTGTCGTTCTTGCCACTTGATGCAGAAGAGGTAGGTGGAGATAGTCTGTACTGGCTTGATGCGGAGCAAAAGATGGAAAGAGGCGATTATGAAGAAGCTGCCAAGGGATATAGTAAACTGATAGAAAGAAGTGACTCGCTCTTCCGGACCTGTACTGTGGACCGGGTGGAGGATATGCGGAAAAAATATTCTATTGATGAACTGGAGTGGCAGGCCAACCGGCAGCAGACTCGCTTGTGGGAACTGATTTTCGGAGTTCTATTGTTCCTTTTGTCACTGCTTTTGGGCGGTTTGATTTATTTGGGAAGGGAGAGGAGGAAATTGATAAAGTCTAGGAATCAATATCAAGAAGCGAAAACACAGGCAGAGGAGTCTATCCGTAACAAAAGCCTGTTCCTTTCTAATATGAGCCATGAAATCAGGACTCCTCTGAATGCGGTGGCCGGTTTCTCCGAGCTACTCACTACTCAGGAACTGGACGAGGTGACGCGGGCCCAATGCAATGATGTCATTCATTTAAATTCCAATCTGCTGATTAACTTGATAGGTGATGTGGTGGATATCTCATGTCTGGACATTACGAATATGAAGTTTGATGTGGGCTCTCATGAAGTTGTGGCTCTCTGCCGCAACGTGGTGAGGATGCTGGGCAATATCAAGCAGACTTCTGCCGTGATTGATTTTAAAACGGAAGTCCCTATGTTGACAATCGAAACCGATTTGTGCCGTCTGCAACAAATTCTGATTAATCTGTTGGTGAATGCGACAAAGTTCACTAAAGAGGGCAGCATCACATTGGCATTAAAGGTGAATGAATGTGGTTGGGCCGAGTTCTCGGTTATGGATACGGGATGCGGCATTCCTGTGGAGAAGCAGAAAGCTATATTCGGTCGTTTTGAAAAATTGCATGAAGGCGTGCAGGGCACAGGGTTGGGGTTGTCTATCTGTAAATTGATTATCAACCGGCTGGGTGGAGACATTTGGGTGGATCAGGCATATACGGGTGGGGCACGTCTGGTGTTTACCCATCCATTAACACAGGAAGGAAGGGCGGTGCAATGAAAAGAGTCTTATTTGTATATATCTGCACCATAATGGCGTGTGTTTCTGTACATGCTTTAGACGATAACGCTTTGCGTGACAGCCTTTTCCGTATTTATCATTCCATGCCCGCAGATACGACACGTACGTTGTTTCTCCACAAAGTGTTTACGCAGAATATAGATAAAGATTGGTCGGCGGAATTACTTGATACGGCATTGGTGCTGGCAGCGGAGGCGAAAGATGTAAAAAGCGAATCGGAGCTCCGTTATGAATATTTCCGTTATTATACGTTCCGGATGAATGGGGAAATGATGGAAAAGACGTTTGACTTGTTGAAGGATGCCTGTTACCGTTGCGGAGAGTACGAAGTCTATTTTCAGGCATGGCATTATCTTCTTCAGTTTAAAGCTTCGGAGGGAAATACGGAGTATGCCATTCAAGAATCGCAGAATATGCGCCGGGAAGCCGTCCGTCTGGAGGCAGACCATGGAATATTCTTGTCGTATGTGACGGAAGGAAAGGTAAATGCCTTTGCCCGGAATACCGAGAAAGCGATTGAACGTTATAAAAAGGCGTTGCAGACTTCGCCTTTGACGATACAGGATGAGTTGATGGTACGGCAATATTTGTCAAGTTCTTATTATCTGATGGGTAAATATCCTGAGATGAAGGAAGAATTGAAAACCCAACGCAACATAATCAATCGGGCGATAAAGAAGAACCATTCTTTGAGGAAACGCTATAGAAAGGTTTTGCTTGAGATAGAACTGTTGTATTGCAAAGTCTATTTGGCGGAAGAGAGTGCAGAAGAGTTAAAGGAGCATTTGGAGGAAGCTGCTAAATTTTATAGTGAGGATTTATTCTCCTCGGCTATTATTAATTATCATTTTTCATGGGCGGGATATTACAGTTTGAAAAAAGAATGGGAGAAATGTTTCGCTGAATATAAGTTGGTGCTGGCTGCTTTCAAAGGTACCCAACCTATGTATGAGAGTGAGATGCGAAGGTTGTTGGGAGACGCTTATATGCAGGCGGGACGATATCAAGAGGCGGCAGAGACTTACAAAGTTGCGGCTTTGATGCGTGACTCTCTCAATCAGGTGGCCTTGAAGATGAATGAGGAAACTGTTCAGGCTAACTATCGGATTCAGAGGGCACTGTTTGAGAAGGAGGCGGGGGTCAGACGTTTCTGGCAGGTTGCGGTAGGCGGCGGGTCTTTGTTCCTTCTGTTTTTGGTGGCAGGCATTGTACAGTTGCTGCATATCCGCCGTGAACTGATGAAATCGGAAAAGGGAATGCGCGAAGCGTATGCTATGGCTCAGGCTGCCGACAAGATGAAAGATATTTTTCTGCATAACATAACAAATGAGATACGTGTTCCGCTTAATTTGGTGGTGAGCCTGTCTGACCGTCTGTGTAGCGAGACCGGTTTGACGGAGGTACAGCGGCAGGATTTCTCGGAAGCTATCAAGCGGAATGCCGAAAAGCTGACCAATCTGATATTTAATATTCTTGACCTTGCGCGTTTGGAATCGGGAATGATGAAATTCAATGTGCAGGTGTATGATTTGGTGCAGTTGTGCAAGGATGTGAAGTCGATGGTGGAAATGGAAAGCAACCATACGGTGGAGGTGGTCTTTCACAAGGAAACGAATACTTTACCGGTCTCGATGGATGTATCTCGCTTTACTCAGCTGCTGTCTTCCGTGCTGATGCCGCCGAAAGAAAATAAAGCCTATCAAGTGGTGAGCTATACCTTAAGGCGTGAAACGGATGACGCCCTGAAACTGATAGTGGTTAACAGTCCGCTTCTTTGGGAAAGCGAGGACCGGCAGGAGGCGGGGATTCGCCATGCCATCAACCGGCTTTATCTGAAAGCCTTTGGGGGAAGTTATCAGTTGTGCGGAGGAGATGAAGAACGATTAATTATAATAACATATCCTATAAAATAAAGAAGAGTAGAATAAACAATGGTACAAATAGATGATGTAGTAATCTCACTGGATGTATTTCGTGAAAAGTTTCTTTGCAATTTAGATGTTTGCAAAGGTGAATGTTGTATAGAAGGCGATGCCGGTGCTCCGGTAGAGTTGGATGAAGTGGAGAAGTTGGAAGAGGTGCTTCCGGTTATTTGGGAGGAACTGTCTCCCGAGGCGCGCGCTGTGATAGATAAGCAGGGTGTGGTTTATACCGATGAAGAGGGCGACTTGGTGACTTCTATTGTCAATCACAAGGATTGTGTCTTTACTTGTTATGATGAAAAAGGGTATTGCTATTGTGCTATTGAGAAAGCCTATCGAGCCGGGAAGATTGATTTCTATAAACCTGTCTCCTGCCATCTTTATCCCATACGTATTGGTGATTATGGCCCTTACAAGGCCGTAAACTATCATCGTTGGGATGTTTGCAAAGCTGCTGTCCTGCTGGGGCAGAAAGAGAATTTGCCTGTTTATAAGTTCTTGAAAGAGCCATTGATTCGTAAATTTGGCGAAGAGTGGTATAAAGAAATGGAAATAGCTGCCGAAGAGCTTGAGAAGAGGGGACTGATTTGATTCAGTCCGCCTGATGATTTGCCGGATGGAGGCCGGCACTCGCCTTTTTTGTTAAATCTAATACTAAAAAATACATTATGAAAAGAACATTCTTATCATGCTGTATCCTGTTGTGCACTGTATGTTCTGTTTGCGCACAAGAGCAGCCTTTAATCAGCCCGGATGATTCCATCCGCAGTTTATTGGGGCGTATATTCCCTAATAGTAATCCCAACTTATCGGCACACATGAATCTGGAGTTTTATACTTCGGGAGCTGCTTACTTTACAGACGGCAGTCTGGATGAGGCAGCTTTTAAGTTGAATCGTGTGCGTCTGGAGATATTAGGTTCTTTCACGAAAGACTTCTCTTATCATTTCCGTCAGTCTTTTAATAAATACAGTAATCCGCATTCACTGGATAACCTTTCCTCTTCCATCGAGTATGCCTATATGAATTGGAAAATGTCCGATAAGTTCAACCTGACAGTGGGTAAGCAATTTCTCTCTCTGGGCGGTTATGAATATTATGTAAACGCTATCAAGGTAAGGGAGTTCAGTGAATTTAATGATAATGTGGCCGCTTATCAGGCAGGAGTTACGGGCACTTTCAATTTCTCGCCGACTCAAGAGCTGGTGTTGCAGGTGCTTAATAATCGTAGCGGTGAAGATGCTGATACTTATGTTTATGGGCTTCCTGCCGGAGTCAACAAGACAAAGATTCCTATTATAACCACCCTGAATTGGAACGGTCTCTTTATAGATAAAGCACTCCAACTGAGATATGCCGCCGCATGGGGACAACTGGCTGAGGGTAAGAATATTTATTACCTGACTGCGGGAAACGTGTATGAAAAAGGCCCGATTGTTGCCTATGTTGATTTGATGTACTCCCGCGAAGGGCTGGATAGCAAAGGTATTATCAGCGATTTGCAAGGGCCAGCAGTGTTGACACCTACTACAGCCGAGAATGCGGAGTACTTCAGTACCATTGCCAATTTTGACTATCGCATTCATCCCAATTGGAATGTGTATGTGAAGGGGGCTTATGAAACGGCAAGTGTCTACAAGGCAAATGGAATCTTCGAGAAAGGACTTTATCGTACTACTTGGAATGCTCAGGCTTGTGTGGAGTATTTCCCGATGCGTAACCGTGAATTGCTGATATTTGCCCATATGCTTTATAAAGGCCATCATTTGACGGAACGTGCCAAAGCCTTGGGAGCAGTGAGTCCTGACACTCAGCGTTTCTCCATCGGATTGGTTTATACGATTCCGGTTTTTTAGTGTATAAGCAGACCTCTATCGTGGTGGCGCAATGCTCTTGCGCCACTGCAATAGAGGTTATAATCGGTTAGTAATGTCGCTGTTACTTCCGCTTCGTTGCTTGCTTCGGATATTGGCTCCGAAAGTATACGAAGCTCCTACTGTGACGGAGGTAGAATTGTACGAGTTGCTGATATTCATCTTCATTCCATTGGAAATAATCTCTCCCTTCATGCGGCTCTGTAAAAGGTTGCTTGCATTCAGACTCAGGTTCAACTTGTTCTTGAGCAGGCTGTAACGGATGCCGGCACTCACATTATAATTCTGTTTCATATTGTAAACTCCTGATTTTCTGTGTGATATATAGTTGGCGGACAGTGAACCGATGAATGTCTTTTGCTTGTTGAAGTAGAAAGTATTGCGGATTGCCGCGTTGTAGCTCCAGCCGGTAGCTTCCGGAAGAGTGACCGAAGAGTTGGAAGTACTTCTGGAGTAAGCCACCCCATGTTGTAAGTACGCCTGCCACCATCCTGTGCGCAGCGTATAGGAATTGGTAATCCCTACCTGATGAATGGTGAGAAAGTTCTCCCAAAGGGCGGAGGTAATGTTGGTCAATGAGTCCAGCGTCATGATTTGTGAGATAACATCCGTATTGTAACTGTAATAAGCGTTGATATTGAAATTATTTTTCAGCGTGTAGCTCAGTTCCGTGTTATAAGAATAGCTCGGCTTTAAGTCTTCCTTACCTTTGGCGCGGAGATGGCTGTTTTGGTACATGGTGAACGGATTCACCGTGTTGTGTGCCGGGCGCGACAGGCGGTTGGAGAAACTTAAACTGATGGCATTTTTTTCGTCGGGCGTATAAAGGAAATAGGCAGTAGGGAACAGGCGTGTATAAGAATGTTTGTCCGTGCGGTTTTCACTTTCTGAGATTCCTTCGGTGCGTGTATGTTCCATTCTGAGGCCGAGCTTGAAAGTAAACTGTTGGTTCATTCTGCGGCTGTAGTCGGCATAGAGTGCATAGATTTGTTCTTTATATTGGAAATAATCATTCTGCAATTGCTCGACGGTAGAGTTATCGTATGCAATGCGGTTACGGGTATGGGTGTAAGCGGCTTTGGCACCGGCATTTATATTATATCCGTCGCAAGGCAGAATAAAGTCGAGGGCAGAAGAAATTACATCTACCTTGCGCCTTTGGTCGTTGTCATAATTGAAATCCGAGCCGTTTGTCTTGTTTCCGTCGGGAGTCAGGGTATGAGAACGGAATATATTTTGAGTACTTTGTCGGTCGTTCAGGTAATCTATGTCCAGCAACATCTTCTTTCCCATTGTGCCCCAAGCCTTGTCCATGTGGAGATTTACATTCACACGGTCGGCACTGAAGTCGCCGTTGGTAAGTGATGTGAGCGTAGAGTCGATGACGGTCGTATACAGAGGGCTGACTAATGTGCGGTTAGTTGTTTCACTGTCGTTGTTGCGATGAGAGTAAGTAAACTGTGTTCCCACATTCCAACGGCTTTTCAAAGCCATATCCAAGCCGCCTTGTCCATAGATGCCGGTCATATCATAGTCATATTTGCTGCGGCTTTTCCAATCATTCACCGGATAATGGCTCACGTTTCTTTCCAGATGAGTGTAGTCGCCATTGTTTGTTCCTACATTGGCAAAAGCTGATACGTTCCCCTGGCTGTAATTCAAGTTCAGGCTTCCATTGTTACGATTTTCTCTGTCTCCGTATGCATAAGAAGCAGAGGCCGATCCGCCCCAATAATCATTGGGACGTGCTTTGAGACGAATATTGATAATACCTGCATTGCCTTCGGCATCATAACGGGCAGGCGGGGTGGTAATTACTTCCACCTTACCGATTTGATTGGCGCTATAACTGCGCAGATACTCAATCAGGTCATCACCGGACAATTTCGTTTCGCGGTCATTGATATACACCTTTACACCTCCTTTACCAATCACCGATACACTGTTTGGGTCAACTTTCAGTCCCGGCACGTCACGGAGCAGATCCAATGCATTGCCTCCCACGGAAGCAATCGAGTTTCCGGCGTCGAAAATGATACGGTCTGCCTCTCTTTTAATTATGGGCTTACTGCCGGTCACCGTCACTGCGTTTAAGGCTAAAGAAGACTCTGTCAGGGTCAGTTCGCCCAGGTTTATATCTTTGTTCAGGCTGATGGAGATTAGCAGGTCTTGATATCCTAATAACGAGAGTTGGAGAATATACTCCCCCTGAGATTCATTCATGGTAAAACAACCGTTCATATCGGTGATGACTCCATTCTGATAAGTGCTGTCGGTAGCCTGCAGTAGAATGACATTGGCCACTTCGATGGCGGTTTGCTTTTCATCCTTTACACATCCGGTCAGTTGATAAGTCTGTGCACAGAGGGTAGTTATGCACAAGCTGATAAAGACGATAAAAGAGATTCTCTTTGCGAATAGGTTGGAATAAAATGGTTTCATGGTGTTTGTTTTTTATGTTATTCATATTTATAATTCGATGGAATGGTTCTTTTTTGATGCTTTTACACCTTTTATCCATATTGTTGCCGCCCATCCAAAGGGCAACAGATAGTTGAGTAAGGTCAGCGTAATCAAACCGTTTCGCTCCAAAGGAAAGGTATAGTGCGGAGAGAAGGACAGTAGGTTGCGGACTCCGAATGAATATCCTTCGGGTATAAAGCGGTCGGCAATGACAGACATGATAAGAAAATAGCAGAGGGTGGCCATGCTTCCCAGCAAGAGAGATTTTGCCAATGGATGTTCACGGTAGATGATTCTTCCGGCAAAGCAGGCCGGCTGCAGAGTGAGGAATATCATGATCAGGTCTGAACGGAACATTTGTTCGGTTATTTGTTCGGTGAATGCAGCTCCCCCCTTTCCGGTAAAGATGGAAAGGATAAAATTAAGGACCAATACCGACAAGAAGCACATGGCAGGTATGACGATAATGTATTTGACAGAGTAAAACGGGTCGTTCTCTTCCGATGTGCAGCCTTCTGCGTTGGTAAACAGGCAGGGAGCAATGGCCAGCAATATGATAAACAGGAAGGAAAATGTACTTCCGTAAGTGATAGGTGAGCTGCTGTTGTTTTCAAACATAAACATTAAGATATAGAGTCCTAATGTTATCATCACGAAAATCAGGCAATGGATCAGATTGACGAAACCACTCTTTTGCTCTCTTGCCATAAGGCTCTTGAAACGTATTGTTTTCATAACGCATTTTGTTTTTGTTTGATGCAAAATTAGGGGCAAAATGCGTCTCAAACACTCTATATCGGTATATTAATTCTTTATATATTGAATGCGTAAAGTGTTGAAAATCAATGAATGTAATTAGCGTAAGTCTATATCAACGGTTTCCTGTTCTATATGTGGTTTATAAGGTCAAGTGCGACACCTGTTTCTTGCCGTTCCAGCGCGAATTATGCTATTTTCTGATGAATTCTATAATATCCTCTTTCTCGTCCATATTGAGTTTCTTGCGTATATTGGTCTTTCGCTGGTAGATAGTAGGGATGCTCTGTTGTGTCACCACACTGATTTCCTTTGTGGAGAACTCAGCGCAAAGCAGACAGCATAATTGTTGTTCCTTATCACTGAGTATTTTTCCGTATTTCCGGTTCATCAAGCTGTAAAATCCATTGTACATTTTATCTATCAACGGATACAAGTCTTTCCACACCAGCAGGCTTTCGGTTGGAATCTCCTTATTGCTGATGCCGGATACGCGCCGGAGCATTTCCTGATTCTGTGTGGTGGGCTGTGCGGCTACCATTCGGATGATGCCCAATTGTTGGAGCAATATCTTCTTGAAGAAATGCTCGTCTTCCGTTCCTTCCTTTTCATTCTTTGTCGCATCGTTCAGCAATCGTTTCAAAGCTTCGATGCGTTCCTCCGTTTCGATAAGTTTATTGCGGCGGTTGTGGATGTAGAAGGTCACGGCTCCACCGCATACCACTAATATGAACAGCGTTATTAACAGGACAATTTGTGTGTGCTGTCTCTCAATGTCCATCTGAAACCTTTCTTTTTCCAGTAATGCTTTTGATTGATTCTTTTGATGGACGGTATTCTTTTCATAATTCAGTGCATTGCCTATTGAATCGTTATATCGGTTGATAGTGATATTGTCGAAATCTTTGGTGCGCACATAGTCTATTATCATCTGATATTGGGCTATCAGATTCCTGAAAGAGACAAACCTCGGTTTTTCCTTGTCGGCCAGTGTGATATAATGTTGTGCCGAATCCAGATTCTCCTCTCTCAGATAATTTTCACCGATGCTGCTGTAGAGTATCGCTCTTTGGTCTCCGTGTGGCATGAACTGCAATGTACGTTTTGCCAGTTCAATGGCTTTCTGAGGTTGGCGATAAGCGGTAAGCATTTGGGCATGACTACTCATATAGTGACGGGCTCTTGCCGTATCTTTTGTGGCCAGCGCCAATTCGATGGCTCTATCCATATAATAGGATGCGCTGTCGGTTTTGCCGGAGGCTGTACGATATACTATTTTGTCGAGGCCTAAACAGACTCCGAGGGAGGCAAGAAGCTCCGGCTCTTCATGGTAGCGGAGGGCTTCTTTCATATATTGGGCGGCATGTGCATAGTCTTTTTTTAGTTCGTTGTGAATGGCTCCTTTGCTGTAATACAGATAGAATAGGTTTATGCTGTCTTTTCTCGGTAGTGCAAAGGCAATGGCAGAGTCCAGCACAGCTTCCATCTTGTCGTATTGCAAAGTCCATCGGTAGTAGGTTGCTTTTGTCAGATAGATGCCAGCTATTTTGTCGGAGTCGCCTTTGCTGAGAAAATAATCGGTTGCGGGCAGAATCAAAGAGTCCTCGCTCATGGAGATGTTACGTACATGGTGGGCGCGGGCTTGTATCCAACCGTAAAGCATCAGTTGGTCGTAGGGCAATGCTTTGGGATATTCTATTTGTTTGAGCAGTTTCAAGGCACTGTCGGGATGTTCATATAATAAGGTTTCGGCAGTTTGGAGTATTGCCTTTTGGTCTTTGGGCATACAACTAATTACGGCTTGTGTGGCAACAAGGAGCATGAAGATATAAAGTAGTTTTTTCATGTGTTTTAAAATAGTAATGGTTTATAGAGCGTTTGTGCTTACTGTTCTTTGCAAATGTAGTGCTTTTTTAGATGGAATTTGCTTGGAGAGGGATATTTTTCTCTTCCGTCTCTTCTTCCCGTCATTAAGCCCTTGATTCCTTTCTGTTAATTGGGGGAGTCCTTCTTCTGACTCTTTGATGTCTCCTCTTCTGACTCTTTGATGTCTCCTCTTCTGACTCTTTAAGTGCCCTCCTTTGACTTCCTTAGCTCCCCTCATTAACCCCTCGCTTTCCCTCTCTTAACGCCTTACCTTCTTCCTTTTAAGCCCTTTTCATCTTACATGTTCTATCTCTCAGCTGCTGAGAGATAGAAGCTGGGCATTCAAAAATGTTTAGGAATAGAGAGGGAAGAGCTTAAAGGAAGGGTCGGAAGGATTCATATCGACAAGCGCATAAGGGGGAAGGCCCTATGGGACGAAACGGAGTTAGCGATGGACTCTGGGACTTCTGTTGTGGAAACGGAAACCGAGTCCCAGCATCAGGTAGTTGGGATTGTGGAAATCCTGTAAATTATAGCCGATATGCAGGAAGGAATTGCGCGTAACATCTATTTTAAGTGCCAATACCTGATAACAACCGTTCCAGTCTCCGCCTCCATGCAACACGTTGGTTCCGACGCCCAGACCGACTGTGAAATAAGGCATCACATATTCTGCACGGCCGGAAAGTCCTAGCGCTAACTGATGGCGAAAGGAGGGTTTGAAGAATTCATTGCCGTACTGGTCGGCATATACATTGGCACTTCCATCGTAAACTCCGTCAAGGGATATGCCCAAGCGGAATTTGTATCCCAAATTATACATCGGGGCAAAGTTGAAGCCGAAAACGGGATAGGCTTCCGGCGAAGCTATTTGTTCGCCATTGTATGCCACTCCCTTGCGGCGCCACGAACCGAATAAAACCAAATCATAACTGATGTGGCAGGGAAAGCGAGGGATCACAGGGCGATAGGTCGACTTGGAGAGGGCATCTTCCGTGCGGTTGATGTTGTACACCATGCCCACTTTAAGTCCGATGGTATTCAGTCCGGCATTGGGAAACTTCGTGCTTCCGTTGGAAAAGTGACTGAGGGCTATGCCGGTGGTGAGGTCGAGTTGCGGAGAGACTGACCAGTTGAGGTAAAAATTGGTATTGAGATAAGCGTTTGCCTTCGAGCCGATCACTTTGTTATACATGTTTTCGTAGCTGTCATAAGGTTTCCACCCGAAAGACAATCCGAAGTTCCATTCGTAGTTGAGTGACAGACGTGGATTGAACTGCACGATGTTTGCCCCTTGAAACAAGTAGATGCTGACCGGCTTTCCCAGTTGACGGTCGTCACCGAAATCAAAGTAAGACAGTCCGATGCCTTGGTAAGCACTCCGATATACCCGTCCGATAGCCGTATGGGGCTGGAATTGAAATGAGTATTTCAGATGGGCGGAGAATGCGTTCGAGATGGATGTTCCGTAGTAGTTGTCTCCTCTGAGGAAAGGATTGGTCGGGAAGGTGTATCCCGGACGTGCCTCGATGCCTATCCGATGAATGAACCGGCGGGAGAAGGAGAGGGAATCTACGGGAGAGAGCAAGTTGTAGGAGGTGCTCCGGACAACGTATGATGTAGCCGGGATGGAATCGTTGTTGCTTCCTGCCGCATTGCCGTCTGGCGTCTTTGTTACTGCATAAACCATGTCAGAGTAGAGAAGAAATGCACTCCAAAGGAGCATAGCTCTCAATATCTGTAAGTTGGTTTTCATATATGCAGTGTTTGTATGGTTATGTATTACGGAGAAAAACCTCCAAATTGTCGCAAATATAATGATACTATTTGAAACAAATGAATGAAAATCAATAAAATTCTATTCTATAGAAAACGAACGTGCGGAAATACTTTTCAGCATCTCCGCACGTCTGATATATGAAGTGGGATTCTACAGATTAATATCTGTTTCTGCCGCCACCGTAATTGTTGTCTCTATTGCCACCGCCGTAGTTGTTGTCTCTGTTGCCATAACCGCCACCACGGTTTCCGCCACGGTATCCACCGCCGCCGTTGTTGTTATAGCTGCGACGCGGACCTTCTGTCTTGGGGCGTGCTACTGATACCGATAATGTCTTTCCGTCAACTTCTGCACCATTCAGTGCTTCGATTGCTTTGTTTCCGGCTTCATCTTCAGTCATTTCAACAAATCCGTATCCTTTAGAACGGCCTGTTTCTCTGTCCATGATAACTCTGGCTGAAACTACTTCTCCATACTCTGCAAATAATTCTTCTAGTTCGGCTTCGCCCAAATTATAGCTCAGTCCTGCGATAAAAATGTTCATTTTAAAATAAATGTTTTAATAATAAAATAGGGAAATTCTGCGATAAGGAATCTTATGAAGATAAACATTTCTACGTTAGTCACCATGCGAATAAAGTTGGAAAAGTAATATTGTTCTTCTATGAGAATACTTAATGCTCGGCAAATGTACATAATAAGATTTGAATGAGAAACAATTCAGACATTTATTTTGATAATAAATGGTTTTTCTTCACTTATATTTTATTCTGTACCCGAATCGGTTAGAAACGGGTATACAGAATGAAATGATTGGCGGGGACAGTGACTTTCTCCGTTACAGTCTCGTTTTGTCCGGTGAAATAGTTTCTCCATTCGCCTGTGGGACCTGGGAAGGTGACGTCCGTATCGGCATTGCTGAAGTTGCCGACGACAACAATAGCTTCTTCGGTAAGTCCGCTGAGGTAGAGGGAACGCCCTTGGTCCCAATCGGATGCACCAGCTCTCCATGTCAGGGTGGCGTTCCCTTCAAACAAGGATGGCTTCTCGTTGCGCAAGGCAATTAGTTGGCTATATACTTCATAAAGTTTTTTGCGCGTGGCGTTTTCATAATAATCCCAACGGATGGGTTTGCGCGATGTACGGTATTCTTCGTTAACGGTTGTTCCTGTTTCGTTACTGTTGATGCTGAAGTCGTATCCCAGCTCACCGAACTGCCATATCATTTTGGGGCCCGGAACGGTAAAGAAGAAAGCGGCATTGGCGGCTAGTTGGCTGATGCGGGTGGAGAGGTCGGTTCGAATCACTCCATTTCCCCATTGGGTTTGTTTGTAGCCCATGCGCTCTTCGTCGTGGCTCTCCATAAAGCCTACCCATGAGGGGGTGGTTTCATATAGTCCGGCGAAACCGCTATCTTCTTTCCAGCCCATGGCAGACTGGCAATAGGCATTGTTCATGTTGCGCCATAGGTATACTCCGTCGGCTGCCAATTCCTGCTCTTCTTTGTTGTCACAAAAGTGTTCGAATATGACGAATGCATCACTTTTGACTGCCTTGACTGCCGAGTTATAGTCTTTTAGAATGGCTATGCGGCTTGCATCATAGTTGGAGGCGGTGGCTTCGGTAGATGCGGTTTGGGTGAAACCTTTAGTGAGGTCGAAGCGGAAACCGTCTATTTTATATTCGTCCAGCAGGAACTTCAGGTTCCGTTTGACGAACTTGCGCACCAATGGGCTTTCGTGGTTAAAGTCTTGGAAAACACTGTAAGGATGCGGGGCGTCTGTGTTAAAGTAAGGATTGTTTCGGGCAGTCTTGTTCTTTGCATTGTCCCAATACAATCGGGCAAAAGGCATATTTCCGGTCGCATGATTGTATACGACGTCAAGAATGACGGCTATGCCTTTCCGATGGCAGGCATCGATGAAGTCTTTATACATTTTAGGGGTACCGTATGTCTTGTCGAGGGCAAAGTAGAAGGAAGGGTTATAGCCCCAACTGTCATTGCCGTCAAATTCCTGGACAGGCATCAGCTCGATGGCATTGATGCCCATGGCTTTCAGATAATCCAGTTTCTGCAAAGCGCCATTGATGGTATGATCGGTTGTGAAATCGCGCAGATGCATTTCATAGATAACCAGTTGTTTGGGGTGTTGTATCTTGAAATCGGGTATACTCCAGGCATAGTTGTCTCTTTGTGTCTTGAATACCGAGACAATTCCTTTTCCGTCTTTGGGATAAGTCTTGTTGTCGGGATAGACAGATGCCGGGATATCATTGTCGTGCTCCGGGTCAAGAATTTTTTCGCAATAGGCATCTCCCAAGCGGATTACTTCACCTTCTTGGGTTCCTGTATAGTATTGAAATGCATATTCTTTGGATGGGTTGAGGTTGTTCAGTGTAATCCACCAGCAACCGGCAGCATCATCGCGATACATCCGGCAGTTATCGTTATTTGTCAGCTCCCAGTTGTTGAAGTCGCCGAGGACGTGTGCAAAGTCTTTGTGGTTACCTTCGGTGTCTTTATCATAGAGCACAAGGGTTACGGTATTGGCATTGATGATGTTGATGCCTTCTTCTACATTTTCCGGAAGGGAGGCATATCTGATTTCGGCGGGTGCAAACTCCTGGTATTTGTTGTCTGTTACTTTTACAAAGGAGTCGTTGCCGATTCCTTTTAGACTGCCGTCGGAGCTACGGATGACGATACCCAGTTTTTCTATCGGTGTCTTGTCCGAATGGAACCAATCGCGTATGCTGGGTTCCAGAGTGATGCTCCATACATTGTCTTCTCGCTTTACCATCTTGCATTTGTCTGTATTCTGGTTCCATTCGGCCGGGACATACTGCCAGTCGCCTTCGCTCACTATGCCGGTATGGATATATACATCACCTTTGTATCCGAACAGGGCAGACGACGTTGGTGCTTTGAAAGTAATGGTCAGTGCTTGGTCGGCATCCGGCGTTTGGGGAGAGTAATTCAGCCCCTCCACTTCTTCTATCGTAAAATCGTCTTTGTCGTTATCCGAGCAGGCAGCGAATAAACAGGAAAACAATAACCCTAATAGAAGGGAATAATTATATTTTTTCATAATGGGTGTCTATTAAAAAAGCCGTCCTTTTGGACGAAGGACGGCTTTCAAGGTTTTTAATCTGTATACTGGTTATTCTATTTTTCCGGTGTTGTCTGAGAAGTTCAGATATGCTTTCTGACCGGTTTTCCCTTGTACTCGGTCTTGGTCTCCACCGTTGCCGCGATACTCGATTTTACCGTTCAGGATGATAAATTCTGTTCTCCACCAGTCAGCGGCGGCAGCTTCGGGATGTACGCATATACGGACTTCTCCGTCCTTGGCGAATGCCGGTGAGACGAATGAACCGTCTGCTTCTGTGGGGATGATAAACAAGTCTTGTTCTACTAACTGAGCATTCCAGCCGTCATAAGAAGTATCTCCCATCAGATATACATTAGGTGTTTCAAACTCTACCACCCGGTTATTACCGATGACCGATACATAGACCAGATACCAGCCTTCCTTGCCTACCTTGATATTTCCATCGGAATCTGACAATTCGGCACGGTCGACAGACGCTTGCGAGATAGTGGCGGTAAAACCGAAGTCATTACCCCAATCAGCTTGCGGAGCAAATTTCACTTGGTCGTTAGCTGCGAAATAGTAAATGCCCCAGAATGCCCCTTTTGTGTCGTTGACAGGAACAAGCTGTTTCCATATCTTGCCCCAATTATATGCACTTCCGGTCATATAGAGTTCTGTGGGGGCGCTATTGTCTTTTACTGAATAGCGGAAATCGGTTACATTGATTGAAATCTTGATTTTACCGGCTTCTTCCACCATGATGGCTCCTGCTTCTTTATCACCCACTTTCCAGGTCAGGAAGTTTTCGGCAGCCGTGTCACCGTCTTTTTTCGCTCCTAACGCCTGTGACCAGTCGATTTCCTGACCGTTGATGGCGGCAGCCGGGAAAATCTTAAAGTTCTGATTAGCCTCTGTTGTTTCGGTTTCCAGTGTATAGACATTCTCATTGTTGGGATCGGGTGTCATGGGCAAAGCACCGACTGCATTCCAACCGGTGAATGCGCCTACTACATAGTAACCTTTCGGGTCTACCTCGGGAGTGGATCCCGGTTTCAGTAGGATATTCACTTCATTGCCCGAAAGTTGGATACCGTCTCCTGCCGGGGTTGTGGCTGCTGCCTTGACAATGGCGCGCAGGCTGCGTTCTACACTGGCACGGCTTTTATATATTTCTTGGGTAATGCTGTCCAGTTGGGCCAAGGCAACTTTTACAGTACCGTCTTTGGCTGTGAAGGGTAAAGAGTAATCATCGTTGAATGATAAAGAGCTGAGAGTAATGGTACTACCTTCCACGGCTGTTGTTGAAGTTAATTTCACGATTTCCACAGAGTCGGCAGTAGCTTCGTCCATGATGATATGAGCATCTTTACCTGTTGCGAAAGTAGCAGTCATTTGTTCTGCATTATCCTCTTGGGGATTGGACTGGGGGTCAGCCCAGTCCTTAAAATCTTCGTTACATGCAGAGAATCCTATGGTTAATAGAAACATTCCTGCGTATATAAATTGTTTTTTCATGATGAATCTTTCGTTTTAAGGTTATTATTTTAGTTCTCCTGTTCCGGCTGTGAAGTTGAGTTGGACGGTTTTGCCCGCTGCTCCCTGAATAGAATACTCAGGACCTACATCTTTACCCCAACTGTCGTTGACCGGATTGTTTTCGCGATAGAAGATTTCACCGTTACAGAGTGTAAATTCGGTTCTCCACCAATCGACATCCGTCTTAACGCAGATACGGGCTTCACCGCTTGCTGTCATGGCAGGAGAGACGAATGAACCGTCTTTACTGTCAGGGGTAGTGAATTTCCAAGTGTCGCTATAGTCCCATGTTCCGCCATTGGTTGCTCCGAACAGGTATATTTCGCCCGGATAGAATGTCATGCTAAACGCATAATCACTGCCTTTTACTGCTGCTTTGATAAAGACTACATACCAACCGGCATTCTTGACAGTTATGTTGCCGCTGTTGGTGCCGGTAACACCGGATTCGGCCTTGTCTGTAATTGTTAAACGGGTATCGTCCGAACCGATATATTCTTTCTCTTTGGTTCCGAACTTGAATTCATCACCGGCTGCGAAATAAATCAGTCTCCAGAATTGTCCGTCCAAACCGCTGACTTGTACCATTGGTTTCCAGATAGTCCATTCTGTATCAAGCATAGAACCAACGAGGAACATGGTTTGGGGTGTTTCTAATTTGTCGTTGGATGCGTTGCCCAGTACTTTCGGCAATACTATTACATTAGAAATGCACACCCCTCTGTCACTGCCTGTAATGGTAGCCTTCAGACGGATAAAGACGCTAATTGGCGTCGTCGGGAAATCGGCTCCTTCATTTTGGGCAGCCCATAACTCTATGATAGCCGTATTCAGTTCAGATGCCACTACATCCATTTTGGCTGTAGAATAAGTTGTAGCCAATTCGGTATAGTTCGCTTCACTTTCTTCTGTCTTTTCTGTAAATTCAGAATCAAGCGCCACCTGGACACTGTATGTTGTGGCAGCCGGGAAACCATAATCAGGCTGTGAACAAGTCAGTTCTACTGTCTTCGAATTTTTTAAATCGTACACATTCCTAGCTGCGTATGGCGGCAGGTTGAGTGAAAAGGTGGTCGGCTCGTTTAGAACGGGATTGCTGTCATCGTCCTTTTCGCATGCTGTAAACACGGAGAGGGTGGCTACAGCAAGAAGCAATATGTTGAATATCTTTTTCATAATGTACATACTTTAATTGTTAAACGGAAACTGCTGATTAATATCCTGTGTTTTGTGACATGTTCGGATTGTTATTCATATCCGATGCCGGAATAGGATAAACATTGTAGAAAGAAGAAACAGAAGTTCCGGTTGCTGATCCGCCTTTCCAATCCCACAAGTATTTATTGCTGGTGAACATATCGAAACGAATCAAGTCCGAACGACGACGTCCTTCCAGATAAAACTCACGTGCCCATTCATCAATAATTTCTTTTTCAGTCACCGTCTGAACAAGTCTGGTGCAGTTGGCGCGTTTGCGAAGAGTATTGATATCTTCGGTTGCATCTTCTCCCAAGCGGAATTTTGCCTCGGCACGGGTCAGATAGGCTTCAGATAAACGCATCAAAGGAATGTCGGTATCAGGATATTCTGTATGATGTGTCGGCTGTCCGTCTGAACGGATATTTTGCCATTTTACGATAGATAACCCGTCTTTAAAACCGGAAATGACATCAGTCTCGACTTTGCGGATGCCGCCACCGATTCCTGAATAGAACATGGCACGGTCATCGCCTGCCGCTTTAATCATATCTACCGTTCTTGTACCATATTGAGCATCGAAAGCATCGATTTTCTCATCTGTGTTGATATTCTCTGCGGCGGGCACTTCAATGTCACCGGGCAACATCGGTACTTGAGAAAGATCAGGGAAGAATTTCTTAACCAATGCTGCGCGTGAGAAGATACAAGACCATCCATTGGTAGTACCCATACGCGGCATACCGGCAGTGCGGGTACCATTGACCAAATAAGTGGAACCTCCATAATTACGTGTCTTGATACCATCCTGACGGATAGGCAGGATAATTTCTTGCATTGCCTGTGCATTTTCATCGTTATCTGCCATGAACAGCAAACGATATTCAGGGCATAGCTTATAAGATGAGTTGATTACTTTGTCTGCATAATCCCTTGCGTTGGCATAATCTGCTTTGCCGGTATATACTTCAGCATTCAGATACAGACGTGCACGCAGTAGCCAGTTTGCTGCTTTGTCTGCACGGCCGAATGGGGCTTGGCGTGGTTCATACATGGCACTTTCGCACTCGCTTAACTCATTCTGAATGTAGGCATATAAATCGCTGCCTTTCTTTTCAACCGGAAGTTCATTGTTAAAGTGCTCTTTAAATGGAGCTTTACCAAATAAATCGAGATAGTAGAAATAATGTAATGCACGCAGGAAGCGGACTTCAGAGCGTTGGCGCATTGTTTCTTCATCGTCTTTTCCTTCTGTCTGGTCGAGGAAGAAGTTGAGCTGTGTGATGTTGTATCCCAAGCGGACATATACCCATTCGGTACGGATACTGGAAGAGTTCCAACCGATGTTTGTCAACTGGGGAATATCTACGTCGGTCTGCCAAGCCCAGATACATTCGTCACTTGGCAATTCGTTGCAGTTAAAGATGGTACGGTAAAAGCCTGATTCACCTTCATCTTGTCCGTCGAGGTCGGCTGATCCGGCCGGACCCTTTTGTCCTGTCAAACCTAATAATGCATATTCTTTTACGAATACATCATTCTGGTCGAAGCTGGGAGCATATTGAGGATCAATCGGACTAATATCCAAATCATTAATGCACGAACTGGTGCCTAGAATGGCAGCGACCACCAGTGCTGAGGCGAATATCTTTTTAAAATATCTTGTTTTCATGATTATTTCGTTTTAAAGTTAAGTTAAAATTGAAGGCTGACACCTAATAAGAATGTCGTTGCTCTAGGGTATGGGCTGCTGTCTATACCACTTTTGATTTCCGGGTCGAGTCCTTTGTATTTAGAAATGACAAACGGATTCTGTACGGTAGCAAATACACGGCCGCCCACTCCCTGATAGGCTTGTGACCGGAGTAAGTTTTTGAAAGAATACCCCAACGTGATATTGTCACAACGGATGAATGAAGCGTTGCGAACGAAATAGTCACTCATATAGTATTCGCCTTTTCCTGTGAAACCAAGAGCGATGGCTTCTTTGGTTGTATTGACGTATGCATTGTTCGTGTACAGGCCGGAAGCACTGACATTTGCCTTATTGCTCAAGAAGTCATAATAGACATAGTTGTTGAGGCTTGCACGTAAAGAGAAGCTGAAGTCCCAGTCTTTATACAGCATTTTGGAAGTCAGACCCATCAATACGTCGGCAGCCGGTTTCTTATAGATATATTTGTCGGCACTGTTAATCTTGCCATCGCCGTTGCGGTCTACAAACATATTTTCGATAGGCTTTCCGTTCTCATCGTAGACTTGTTGGTAAACATAGAAAGCGTTGGCTGCATGGCCTACTTTATTTGCTTGAACCTTGGTATTGTTACCCTTAGATATCTTGTCACCGGTCTCAACGTAGTAGTCACTATCGTCGCCGCCGTTTAACTTGGTAATCTCGTTGTGGTTCCAAGTAACGTTGTAAGTCAAATCCCATGTAAAGTCTTTGGATACAATAGGCTTGGCATTGATGGAGAATTCCACACCGTAATTCTTTAAAGAACCGATATTCTTCATCATCTGTGCATTGAAATTAGTTCCTACAGGAATCTTGACACTGTTCAGCAAGTCTTCTGTTTCACGATAGTATCCGTCAATAGCGCCTGATATTCTTCCATTCAGAAAGCCAAAATCCAAACCGCCGTTCCAGGTGGTTGTCTTTTCCCACTTCAAATCTGTGTTGAAAGCCTTGGGGCGTGAAGTACTGTAATAGGTATCGCCAAAAGGATATTGTGCATAGTCATCACTCGTCACATACAGAGGAAGAAATGCAAAGTCATCACCTATATCCTGTTGTCCTGTGATACCCCAGCCAAGACGAAGTTTCAAATCAGAAAGGAAGTTCACATTTTTAAGGAAGCTTTCTTCTTTTATCTTCCAGCCTAAAGCCAATGAAGGGAATGTACCCCAACGGTTGTCGCTGCTGAAACGTGAAGAACCATCCCAACGCATAGTGAACGTGAATAAATAGCGGCTCAGTAAAGAGTAGTTTAAACGTCCGAAGAAAGAAACCAGTGTATTGCGTGTAGCATAAGCTTTTTGACTGCGCAATGCCTGATCTACCGGTTCGTTCTTATAAGCATCCCATCCTTGACCTACGCCGTCAGCACCATTACGGTGGAAGTGTTGTTCCTCACCGCCGACCATGATGTCGAAATCGTGTGCGCCAAGAGACTTGATGTATTGTGCATAAGCATTGTAGGATATATTATACTTATACTGGGTAGACAACCCATTCCATCCGTAATAGTTATTGGTGTATGAATATGGAGAAACAATTTCACGTTCATCACCGTCTGCATATTCACCGCCGATGCTGGCATGAAGACGCAAGTCCGGTAAGAAATGAACTTTATAGTCTACTTCTACATTTCCTACAAAGTCGTTGCTGTTTGCTTTCTTATTACGTTGTTCCAGCGCAGCCAACGGGTTTTGAGGAGTATTTTTATCTGTCGTATAAGTCCAGTCTTTATCACTGAAACCGTCTGTTGCCTGCATATCCTGCCAGTAACCGCCTGAGAATTTAAATGCATCTCCTGTTCCATAAACAGGGTGAGTAGGAGCAATAGACAATGCGCCGCCTACAGCTGCACCAGAATCGGCGTAACGGTTCTTGCCATACATGTATTTGGCGTTGATGTTGAATTTTAAATGGTCATCAAAGAATGACGGAGCAAGATTGACAGATGCAGTCAAACGCTGGAAGTTGGAAGTTTTGATAATACCATTTTCATTGGTGTAACCTACAGATACGCGATACGGAACATTCTTGAATCCACCGGTGATAGATACATGATGGTCAGTACTTACAGCGGTACGGAAAATCTGGTCTTGCCAGTCTGTGTTGGCTGTATCCATTTCTGCGGGATATTTATCTCCCCATAACTGCTGGGCGTAAGCACGGTATTCATTTCCATCCAGTACGTCATAACGCTTTTGAGTGGTGGCCAAAGAAATAGAACCGTTATAGTTCACTTTCGGCGCTTGTCCGCTCTTTCCTTTTTTGGTAGTTATGATAATTACACCGTTGGATGCACGTGAACCGTAGATAGCTGTTGCAGAAGCATCTTTTAATACAGTGAAAGTTTCGATATCTTCAGGGTTGACCATTGACAGACCGTTTGACATACCTTTGATACCTTGATTGTCAATAGCCAATCCGTCGATAACCAATAACGGGTCGTTGCTGGCATTTAAAGAGGAACCGCCGCGGATACGAATCTGGGCACCGCTGCCGGGAGCACCGTCGTTAGAAATAACGCTGACACCGGCAACTTTACCGGACAACATGTCTTGTGCATTGGTCGTAATACCTTTGCTCAATTGGTCTGGCTTAATGGCTGTTACAGAACCGGTTGCATCATTCTTTTTAACGGTACCATAACCAATGACCACTACATCCTGCAATAATTGTGTATCATCTTTCAGAATAATGTTCAGGTTAGCAGCGGCAGGTACTTCCTGTGCTTGATAACCGATAAATGAAATCACAATAATATCGCCTTTGTTGGCGTTGAATTGGAAGTTGCCTTCGAAGTCGGTAATTGTACCGTTGCTACTTCCTTTCACTACAACATTGGCACCGATAATCGGCTCGCCGGTTGTATCTTTGACAATTCCTTTAACCGTCATTTGCTGGGCAAATGCGTCTAGGGACAAGAACAATCCCACTACTATCATGAGTAGGATTTTAAACATCACGTTTCTTTTCATGTCTTTAAATTTAAAGTTAAGTTATTTATTCATGTTTTTTACTTTAATAAATACCTATTGAAAACGGTCTTTTCGATAATTACAATTAATTTATAACCTCTTTATTCCTTTTACCTCTGATTTATCTTTCACCTCTTTAATGCTGATTGCATAACCGCCGCCACTGGCTGCACGCAAGTTTAATTTGCTCTTGCTGGTCAAAATGCCTCTGCGAATAGTGTATGCCTGCGGATTGTTTTTCCAATCGGCGTCCTTTGCATCAGCATATATGGTAGCGATGTATTGTTTTCCCGGTTCGAGGAAATCAAATGTCAGTTTGGATGTATGGCCGTTTTCGTCTGCTGTACAACCAATGTACCAGTCATTTGTTCCCTTGGCTTTGCGGGCGATAGTGATATAGTCTCCCGGTTCGGCTTCCAGATATTTACTTTCATCCCAGTCTATTGCCACATCTTTGATAAACTGGAACGCATCCATGAAGCGTTCGTAGTTTTCGGGAATGTCAGCAGCCATTTGCAATGGACTGTACATGGTGACGTATAATGCCAGCTGACGTGCCAGCGTAGAGCGTACTTGTGAATTATTCGTCGGACTCATCTTGTTGCAATGTGTCTCAAAGATGCCCGGAGTGTAATCCATCGGTCCTCCAATCAGTCTGGTAAACGGAAGTATAGTAGTATGATTAACATTATTTCCGCCAAACGATTCATATTCTGTTCCGCGAGCCGATTCGTTGCCTATCAGGTTAGGATAAGTGCGACAAATACCGGTAGGGCGTACTGCTTCATGTGCATTTACCATGATTTTATAATCGGCTGCTTTCTTTACCGCATAGAGATAATGGTTGTCCATCCATTGTCCGTAATGGTGTTCTCCACGAGGGATGATGTTGCCCACATAACCACTCTTCACCGAGTTATAACCATTGTCGGCCATAAATTGGTAAGCTTTGTCCATGTGACGCTCGTAGTTACGTACAGAAGCCGAAGTTTCATGATGCATCATTAGTTTAACACCTTTACTTGCCGCATAGTTCTGAAGTTCTTTCACATTAAAGTCGGGATAAGGAGTCACAAAGTCGAAAACATAATCTTTACTCTTGCCAAACCAGTCTTCCCAACCTTCGTTCCATCCCTCTACCAATACTTGGTCAAAACCGTGCTGAGCCGCGAAATCAATGTATCGTTTCACATTAGCTGTGTTTGCAGAATGCTTTCCGTTTGGTTTGGTTTTAGAATAATCGGTTTCTCCCAATTTCACGCTGGAAAGTTCGTCTGTGTAAGCCCAAGAACCTTTACCGGTAATCATATCCCACCAAACACCGATATATTTCACCGGTTTAATCCATGATGTATCTTCAATTTTGCAAGGCTCATTCAGATTTAAAGTAATACGTGAAGCAAGGATATTGCGTGCGTCATCACTCACGATGACGGTGCGCCACGGTGAAGAACAAGGTGTCTGCATATATCCTTTATCACCTTGTGCGTCGGGAGTCAGCCATGATTCGAATACCATGTTCTTATCATCCAGATTCAGATGCATACAGGCATAATCGATTAATGCTGCCTCGTGAAGATTGATATACAGTCCGTCGTCTGTCTTCATCATCAAGGCCGTTTGAACACCTGTGGGCGAGAATGGGGTTTGTGAAGAGTTGGGGGTAATGGCTGTCTTCATCAAACCTCTGATTTCAGACAGACGGGAAACGGTATAGTCGTATTCCTGCGTGTCATAATCTCCGGGAATCCAATAAGCAGTATGGTCTCCTGCCATACCGAATTGTGAACGTTCTTCTTTGATAACAAAATAATTCAGGTTCTTCTGCAGGGGGAATTCGTAGCGGAAGCCCAGTCCGTCATTGAAAAGACGGAAGCGTATGATGATATACCTATCGTTTGCCGGCTGGTTCAGGGTTACTGCCAGCTCATTGTAATGATTGCGAATTTCTTTTTCTTCTCCCCATACCGGTTGCCAAGTTTCGTCAAAAGTAGAAGTTTGGGCATCCTTCAGCTCAAATCCATTATATAGGTTTGTTTTAGAATCAAGTTTGTCGGCATCTTTACGGTCTGTCCATTCAAAGTCTGTCTTAGCATCGGCATCTTCTTTTTTCAATTCCAGCCCCAGTTTGCTGGGTTTGATGACAGGTTTTTGTTTATAGGTCAGTTCATAAATGGGGGCGCCTTCTCCATTTAGGTGGAAGGTCATTTCCAGATTGCCATCCGGTGATGTAAGTTTTTGCTGTGCATTTGCTATGAATGAAATGCAAATGAATGCAATGAGTGAAAGTTTCTTTTTAATTTTCATATAACTATGGTATTAAATTATAAGCTAACAAGTTTCCTAACTCTGTTTTGTTTCGGATGTTGCAAATGTAAGGCTCTTGTATATTCAAAAATCTCACAAGAATAAAAATATAAATGAATTTATTCTTTGCTTAATGTTATCTGATTGAATATTAATGTATTGTCTGATTTGCAACATCCGATAAATATAAATCAAAGTGAACTATATCAGAACTCTAAAATCAATATCTCACGACCGGATAGCGTTAATTCTTTTCTTAAATCAACTTTACTACCCGTCAAAACATCAGCGGCAGATGTCTGTGGCAATATTTCTTTATAAGGAGTTAAATCAATGCATTGTTCCTTATCGTTGCCGTTCATAAATACAGTAACCGATTTGTTTCCATATTTTCTTTCGTATACATATACTCCTTTATTGGGTGCAAAATGTTTTAGTGTTCCTTTGGCGATAGCTTCATTTCCTTTTCTCCATTGCAACAATTTCTGCATATAGTCAAATGCTTCTCTTTGTTGAGCGGTGCGATTGGCGTTTTGGAAACAATTGCGTGGATCTCCCTGCCATCCGCCGGGATAGTCACAACGGAGGAGGCCGTCGCCATTCGCTTTGTCTGCCGCCATTAATATTTCTGTACCATAATAAATCTGAGGAATACCGCGGGTAGTAAGTAAGAAAGCAAGTGCTTGTTTGTAGCGGTTCAGGTTCTTGGTGTCTTCATCGTTGTGGTAGAAGCGTGAAGTGTCGTGGTTGTCGAGGAATATCAGCAGATTCATGGGGTCTGCATAGACAAGGTCTTGTGTCAGATAATCATAAAGGCGGAATAATCCTCCGTTCCAGTCGGTTGTCTCTTCATCGAAAGCCCGGTTCATGTGCTCCATCAGGGGGAAGTCCATCACTGTGCGAAGATTTGAGTTTCTGGGTGCGGCAAGTTTGCTGTCTTTTTGCCAGAAAGAGACAAGTACATTGCTGTTCAGCCAAGTTTCACCCACGATGTTGAAGTCGGGATATTCCTCATTGACGGCTTTACACCAATGTGACATCATATCAAAGTCTGCGTATGGATGTGTGTCTTGGCGAATTCCGTTGATACCTGCATATTCAATCCACCAAATACTGCTTTGAATCAGATAGTTTGCTACATGGCGGTTGCGTTGGTTGAAGTCGGGCATTGATTCGGTGAACCAACCGTCGACTGCCAATTTGCGCTCATAGTCAGCGGCATGTATATCTTGTACACTGGCGGTCTTATAAGAAGTCTGTACATAGTTTCCTCTGAAATTGAACCAGTCTTTTGAAGGCATATCTTTGAAGAGATAGTTCTCACTGCCGCAATGGTTGAATATCATGTCCATTACTACTTTCATTCCTTTGGCGTGAGCGGCATCTACCAGTTTGCGGAACTCTTCGTTGTTACCGAAGCGGCGGTCTACCTGGTAGTAGTCGGTGATGGCGTAACCATGGTATGAACCTTCTTTCATATCATTTTCTTGGATAGGGTTGAGCCAAATGGCAGTGACACCCAGCTTGTCCAAGTAATCCAAATGATTTTCGATACCTTTCAAGTCACCGCCATGGCGTGCAAACGGTTCATTACGGTCTACTTTTGCTTCAAGCATTCCCGGGATAATATCGTTCGAAGGATTACCATTAGAAAAACGGTCCGGCATAATCAGATAAAGTACGTCACCGGCATTGAATCCTTTTACATCGGAAGCACCGTTTCTACGTTGTTTGATTTCGTAAGGGACAACAGCTTCTTTTTTACCTTGTTTCAACGTTATATTGAAAGATTGGGGAGCCGCTTCCGACAAATCCATATATAAGAGAAGATAGTTCGGGTTTTCTTGTTTGACTACTTCCTTTAACAGAATGTCTTTGGAGGAAATACTCACATCGCTTGACGAGATATTATCGCCATACAATAATACTTGCAATTCGGGATTTTTCATACCTGCCCACCAGAAGGTTGGGGCAACTTTCTTGATAATGGCTGCAGACGTGGTGTGCTGTAAGCCGAAGAGTGCGAGCAGTGTCATAAGTATAAAGCTTCTTTTCATAATATATAGTATTTAATGTTATTCGGTTTGCTTGGTGTTGCAAATGTAGGAGAGTAATGAATCCCTTTTTAGGAGTAGAATAAAAATATAAATGTATTTTGCCCTTATGTGATTGATTATTAGTGGATTTATGCCGTTCGGCCTAATGGAAAATATAAATGGATATGAAAATATATTTCTTGTTTTTCTTTATTTTAATTACTTATCTTTATATATTTGTGTAATACTTAATTAATACGGAATGAGAAAAATCACATATTGTCTTATATTGCTCCTTTTTATCTGTCCGATGACTTTGATGGCAGGGAAAGGACCTAATGAATCTGTGCTGAAAGAGTTGGATAGAGTCATAGAGGAAAAGCATTCTTTCCATGTGGAGAAAGAAAAAGAAATTGATGAAATAAAGGCTCGGCTTCACCGGTCCAAGGACCATGGGGAGAAGTATGAACTCTGCGGATCGCTTTTTTATCTTTATCTGCATTATCAGGCAGACTCCTCTTTATATTATATAAATGAGAAAATGCATTTGCTTCCGTTGCTTGACAAACCTGAGTTGAAAAACGAAATCATCATCAATCGTGCTGAGGTTATGGGAGTGATGGGGATGTATAATGAGTCATTGGAACAGTTGAGGCAGATTAATCCCCAAGTGCTGAAGCAGGGACCGTTGAATTATTATTATCGTACTTTCCGGGCTTATTATGGTTGGGTGGCCGACTATACGACCAATACGGAGGAAAAGCAAAAGTATCTGGAGAGGACTGATGCTTATCGTGATTCCATATTGGCAACGGCATATCCGGGAGTGGACAGGGATATCGTGTTGGCGGAGAAGTACATGGTGATAGGTAAACCGGACAGCTCACTGGTTATTCTGAATGGCCTGTTGGAGCAGAACCCTGATAAGCGACAGAAGGCATATATCTATTATACGTTGTCCGAGGTGTATGATGTGACTGAGGATGTGGATAAACAGATTTATTATTTGGCCTTGACCGCTGTGGTTGATTTGGAGTCTGCCACAAAAGAGTATGCATCTCTGCAGAAACTAGCCCAACTGATGTATGAAAAAGGAGATATAGACCGTGCATATAAATATCTGAATTGCTCGATGGAGGATGCCGTTTCGTGCAATGCCCGGCTACGCTTTATCGAAGTGGCTCAGTTCTTTCCTATCATCGACAAGGCTTATAAATTGAAGGAACAAAGGGAGCGTCAGATTTCTCGTACCCTGTTGATTAGTGTCAGCCTTTTGTCTCTTTTTCTCATTGCTGCAATTTTCTATCTGTATAGATGGATGAAGAAACTGTCGGCCATGCGTAGAGATTTAAGTTTGGCTAACAAGCGGTTGACCGATGTCAATGACGAACTGGAGCAGACCGGTAAGATAAAAGAAGTGTATATTGCCCGTTATCTGGACAGATGTGTGATTTATCTTGATAAGTTGGAGCTCTACCGCCGCTCATTGGCAAAAATGGCGATGGCATCCCGCATAGATGATTTGTTTAAAGCCATTAAGTCGGAACAGTTTATCCGTGACGAGCGGAAAGACTTTTATAATGAATTTGATAAATCCTTCTTGGAGTTATTCCCTCATTTTATCCTTTCTTTTAATAAATTGTTGATAGAAGAAGGAAGAATATATCCTAAATCGGGCGAACTGTTGACTACAGAACTTCGCATCTTCGCATTGATTCGCTTGGGAGTGACAGACAGTAATAAGATTGCCCATTTCTTGGGGTATTCTTTGGCTACGATATACAACTATCGCAGTAAGATAAGGAATAAGGCCATAGGAGATAAAGAACGATTCGAGCACGATGTGATGAATTTATGACGCGGCCTGACGCGTCACTTTACACGTCCGTATGTGTGGGGCTCTGCCTCTGTATGTGTGGGCTTACACGTTAGTACGTATGAGGCGATGCGTACTAACGTGTTTTATGATGCCTTTATCCGTTACTGTTTCTCCTTAATAATACCCACACAGCCGGCACCGATAATGAGGAATATCCCTGCCAATACCAGCATATTAACTTCCGGGGCAACGTTGCCTGTTGTGGTAAACATCTTCAGTATCATTCCTCCCAGCGAAGCGGCTACGATTTGCGGGACACAGATGGTTCCGTTGAACAGTCCCAGGTAAGTACCCATGTGTCCTCCTGTCAGTGCATTGGTCAGAATAGTAAAAGGCAAAGCCAACATTGCTGCCCATGCACAACCAATCAATACGAATGATACAAATAATGCATATTGATTATGGATGAACAAAATAGAGATGAAACCGATGCCTCCAAGTACCAGACTGAGTACATAGGCAAACTTTTTGTTTTTAATTGTCGGAATCACTGCAGCCCAAATGACAGAGCCGATTGCCTGTACCGCAAACAGGATACCTACCCAGTCGGCAGCATTCTGATATTGCATGGATTGAGTGTCGAGAACTACTTTCGCTACACCTCCTGCCATTGTTTCTACCGTAGGAGTATCAAAGACATTCAATGCCACAGTTCCATTGGTGTAAGTCCACATAAACATGAAGGCTGCCCAACAAAAGAATTGCACCAAGCCTACCGTCCAGAAAGCTTTCGGGGCTTTGACCAATAGCTTGAACATATTTGTCTTTTCCTTTTTCTCCTCATTGGTAATGCCGTGATATTCTGCATATTCTTCAGGTGGAAATTCCTTCACTTTGGCCGATGTATAAAGGACGCAAAGTATCAGGATGAACGCCCCGATGTAGAAAGAGTAGATGACAGAATCAGGCACGACACCCTTGGGGGCGATATTGCTAATACCGATTGCCGCAAAGATAAACGGAAACAGGTATCCAGCCAAACTTCCTGCATTACAAAGAAAACTTTGAATGGAATAGGCAAGCCCTTTTTGTTTTTCGTTGACCATATCGCCTACCATCATTTTAAAAGGTTGCATAGCCATATTGATGGAAGTGTCGAGGAACATCAAAGAAACCAAGCCAAAAATCATGGCAGCACCGACGCTCATGCCGAAACTTCCTGCATTCGGCAACAGGCACATGACACACACCGCAACGAGCGCCCCCACAAACAGGTAAGGAATACGTCGTCCGAAACGTGTCCAGGTGCGGTCGCTCAAGGCACCGATGATAGGTTGCACAATGATTCCTGCCAGTGGAGGAAGAATCCAAAAGTAACTTAAGTCGTGAGGGTCTGCCCCCAGTGTGGAAAAGATACGGCTTATATTAGCACTTTGCAAAGCGTAGGCTATTTGTACGCCAAAGAATCCGAAACTAATATTCCACAGTTTCCAAAATCCTAAATCCGGTATTTTCTTCATGATATTGATATAAGTTAGAATCTGCCTGTGGCATCAATCATTTCTTTCATCTTTTCATTAAACTTGTCGCTCTTCATCAGCTCTTCCAGAGTGAGATGCATTCTGTATCTCCAATAATGGCGCGGGTTGGCCGGCACATTAATTCGTTCGGCGTTTACATCCGGATAACGGATTTCCTCGTCCATCGATAACCAGTCTTGGAATGACAGGATACAGAGCAAAGACGGACATTCCAAGTGGCTGCGCACAATCTCTTCGCAAACCCATCCCGGTGCGGTGGCAGGTACTTCGCCCCAGTGTCCCATCACCTGATTGTAGTAACGGCAGGTCCGTTCGTAATCTTCTTCCCACCAGCCCCGCAATGTAGACATGTCATGGGTAGAAATGGTGCAAACCGAACGATAAGGATATTCCCATACATGGCCGAACTCGTGTTGGGGATTTTTAGGCATACGCTGAATCTCAAGGCTGAGTATCTGCAACTGTTCCATTACCCAGGGCACACAGTCGGGCACCATGCCCAAGTCTTCACCACATACCAGCATCGATGTAGACTGTGTCAGGATAGGGAGTTTCTTCATTGCTTCCTGATACCAGAACTGGTTATGACGTTGATAATAATAGTGGTTATAAAGGCGGTTGAATGCTTCTTTATCTCCCCAGCTCAGCACCTCAAAAATGAAGTCGTTCTGCACAGCGATACGCGGATGATACATGGAAGGGTGTTTACGGTCGGGCACGAAAAGTACATTGCTGATTAGTGCATACAGTCCTTCACATATATTTCTGCTTTCTTCGTCTTTCCGGTCGGCAAAATAGGATTCTACCTTACGCTGCGTATCAAATTCAGAACGCATTTCATAAATGTCATCATGGCAGTGCCGCACGAATGTCTCTTTCACCATACCGGCTTTCTCGCCGAAAATGCGGTTCAGGATATTCTCATTAATGAATGGCTTCGTCATGAAGTCTTTTTGGAAGGTCAACCCATAGCTTTGCATTTCGTCTACACTCATTGGCAGGGCAGGTACAAACTGTCCCAGTAAGCCATGAACCGAATGGGATGGAATCTCCCAAATGCGGAAGAAGCCCAATATGTGGTCAATGCGGTAGGCGGTAAAGTATTCTGCCATTTTGCGGAAACGCTTTTGCCACCATTGGTAGTTGTCCTTCTCCATTACATCCCAATTGTATGTGGGGAAACCCCAGTTCTGTCCGTTGGTAGAGAATGCATCGGGCGGTGCACCGGCTTGTCCGTTCATATTGAAATAGTAGGGCTCAATCCAGGCTTCCACACTATTGCGGCTGATACCTATGGGAATATCTCCTTTAAAGATAATACCTTTTTCGCGTGCATAATTGCCGGCATCCAATAATTGGATGTGCAGGTTGTATTGTACATAATAATAGAAAGCAATTTCTTCGTAACAGTTGCTTTCGGGTGCACACATGACCGCTATTTCATCTGCATGGTATTCATTATGTTCAGGCCATTGGCTGAAATTGGGGGTACCATACTGGTCTCTTAAATAAGAGAAAGCAGCGTAGGGGAGTAACCAATGTTCATTTTCTTTGAAGAACTTCTTGAATTCGGCAGAAGCCAGCACTTTCTTTCCCGTTTGTTGGAACATCGATTTCAGATAGGCTCGTTTGGCGTTGTTCACCGCTTCATAATCGATTTGGGGAAGAGCATTCAGTTCTTTTCGTTTCTCTTCATAGACAGCTAGTGCCTCTTTGTCTTTTAGTTTGCCCAACTGACGCAAATCAATGTACATGGGATGGAATGCATAAATTGAAATGCTGTTGTAGGGATAAGAATCCATCCAGGTATTGGTAATGGTAGTATCATTGATGGGAAGAATCTGTACAGCTTGCTGGTGGGTGCTCACTGCCCAGTCTATCAGTTTCTTTAAGTCACCGAAGTCGCCTACGCCAAAACTGCCTTCGCTACGAAGTGAGAAGACCGGAATGGCAGTACCTGCCACCTTGCGTGCAGAAGAAGTGAAATGGACTTCAGTTTCGGGAGTGAGATAGATTTCTCCCTTTTTCATTCCGTCGATGTAGAGCAGGCGGTTATTGTGGGCTTCCCATTCTTCCACTTCTTTAGTATCGGCATTGCAAGCCACAAATTTGTATTCTAGTGGGAACTCCATGCTGGCGGCATTCAGAGTTACTGTCCATTCGTTGGGTTGGATTTCTTCCATCAGTACAGCTCGTTTGCCATCCCAGTCTCCCAATGCTGCACCGCGTCCGCAAATTCCCAATTGCTGATGTTTGTGATGTAAACAGGGGCAAAGGGCACGGAAGGTAATACTGCAATCGGCAGGAGTAATTGTTTTTATACTGTTGGCAGATTGGTAGTCGCCGCTGAATGCAGAACTATATAAATAGGATTCTTGTGGAAGGTCTTTCCAAAAGTCATCTAATATATAGTGGCAATTTCTCTTTTTGCCGGGACAGAAGATATGGGGCATTGTTCCGCTTTCCCGACGGATACATTGTCCGTCGCGGTACACTCCATAACGGTAGGAGATAGGGATACCTGCGGGGGCGTCCGTCATTTCGGCACTGCCTTCCCAACGGATTCCGTCCCCGGTGCTGAGCATGATTGGTTGGTTATCGTTGCCGCATAATGTTGCGCCGAGTGCTTCTCCCCAGGCGGTGCGGTATTCGATTCGGAATGTGAGTTTCATGTTATTATCTTATTAATGGTTTATATTCCAAATGGTTTGATGTTCCAAAATTAAGACTTTCCCGCATATAATCTTCATCAAGTGATTAAAATTATAAGAAAAAGAACGTTTATCTGAAGCTCTCTTATCGTTTGTGCTTGTCTGTTTTCTCCCATTTCATCGATGAAAATGGCACAAGGAAGTATTATGGCACCCTTCGGGAAAAGGAAATGAAATATAAATGAAAAGGGGAGCCCTATTGTGTGCGGAAGGGGGAGGATGTATGTAAAAAGTCCCGGCTCGGTGAAGAGTCGGGACTACCTCAAATTGTAAGATGTGAGGATTGGTTTTTTTTAATTTTTAAATATTTAGTTGAATACAACTATTACGCGTCGATATTCGCATACGTCGCGTTTTTCTCTATGAACTCGCGGCGCGGACCTACATCATCCCCCATCAGCATGGAGAAGATATAATCCACGTTTGCGGCATTTTCTATTGTCACTTGTTTCAGGATACGGGTCTCAGGATTCATTGTCGTTTCCCAAAGCTGTTCGGGATTCATTTCACCCAAACCTTTGTATCGCTGTGTATGAATGCCGTTTTCCTGACCGTCGCCATATTTTTGGATAAACTCCTGACGGGCTTCTTCAGTATAGCAATATTCGCTGATTTTGCCTTTACTACATTTATAAAGAGGCGGATTAGCAATATATAAGTGGCCGTTTTCGATGATTTCCGGCATATAGCGGTAGAACAATGTCATGATAAGAGTGTCGATATGTGAACCATCGACATCGGCATCGGTCATGATTACCACCTTATGATAACGCAGTTTGTCAATGTTTGCTTTCTTGCTGTCGTCGTCACCGTCCACACCGAAACGAATACCCAGTGCAGTGATGATATTGTTTACTTCATCACTTTCAAATGCTTTGTGCCACATCGCTTTTTCCACGTTCAGAATCTTACCTCTCAGCGGCAGGATAGCTTGCGTGGCACGGCTGCGTCCTTGTTTGGCAGAACCACCTGCCGAGTCACCCTCGACAAGGAATAATTCACATTCCTCAGGATTACGGCTGGAACAGTCGGCAAGTTTACCCGGCAGTCCGCCACCCCCCATCGGGCTTTTGCGCTGAACAGATTCGCGGGCCTTGCGTGCGGCAATACGGGCAGTAGCAGCCAAAATCACTTTGTCTACAATCTGCTTTGCTTCTTTCGGATGCTCTTCCAGATAGTAGGTAAGTGCTTCACCCACGGCTTGATTCACGGCTCCGCTGACTTCGCTGTTACCCAGCTTGGTTTTGGTTTGTCCTTCAAATTGCGGTTCGGCTACTTTTACAGAGATAACAGCTATCAAGCCTTCGCGGAAGTCTTCTCCCGAGATTTCGACTTTTGCTTTCTCCAATGCCTTGATATCTTCGGCATATTTTTTAAGTACACGTGTCAGTGCGCTGCGGAATCCCGCTTCGTGTGTACCACCTTCTATAGTGTTGATATTGTTGACATAAGAATGCAGACTTTCACGATAACCGGTGTTGTACATGATAGCACATTCAATTGGGGTACCGTTTTTCTCTGTGTTCAGATAAATCACATCGTCAATCAGTGAATCATTGTTTCGGTTCAGAAAGCGTACAAACTCTTTCACACCTTCGTCCGAGTGGAACACTTCTTTCTTAAAGTTGCCTTCCTCGTCTTTCTGGCGACGGTCAGTGAGCGAGATGGTAATACCCTTGTTCAGGTAAGCCAATTCGCGCATACGTGCTTCGAGGATATCATATTTATATTCGGTAACAGTGAAGATAGAATCATCCGGCCAAAAGGTTTGTTTGGTACCGCTGATTTCTGCATTGCCTACTTCTTTAACCGAGTACAGGGGATGTCCGCATGAATATTCTTGCTGGAAAATCTTACCGTTGCGGAATACTTGTGTAGTCATGTGCTTGGACAGTGCATTCACACACGATACACCTACACCGTGAAGACCACCAGATACTTTATAGGAACCTTTATCGAATTTACCTCCGGCATGGAGCACCGTCATAACGACTTCCAATGCGGATTTCTTTTCTTTTTCGTGGAAATCCACCGGGATACCACGGCCGTTGTCCTGCACTGTGATGGAGTTGTCTTCGTTAATTGTTACTTCTATGTGGTCACAGAATCCTGCCAGCGCTTCGTCGATAGAGTTGTCAACAACTTCATAAACCAAGTGGTGCAAACCCTTTTCGCTGATATCTCCGATATACATGGCGGGACGTTTACGAACGGCCTCCAGTCCTTCAAGAACCTGGATATTGCTGGCCGAATAATTGTTCTCGCCGTTTATCTTTTCTTCTTCAGTCATGTTTAATTCGATTTCTTTATTTAGCTCTCAAAGATACGAAAAAATGCTGAGATAGAAGGGGTCTTGGAGGATAAAAAAAGTAAATTTATGGCTTGGTTATGATAATGGAGGCGTTGTCCGCCTGGTATTCAGTCTTCCTGAAACGACAAAAGGCCGAATCGTATGATTCAGCCTATTTTATCTTTTAGTTTAAGACTTTGCTTAAGCGAGCTTGCTAATATGAGCAGCCAATTTAGACTTCAGGTTAGAAGCTTTATTCTTATGAATAATGTTGCGCTTAGCTAACTTGTCCAACATTTTTTGGACGCCCGGATACATTGCAACAGCTTCTGCTTTGTCAGAAGTCTCACGAAGTTTTTTAACAGCGTTACGCATTGTTTTTGCATAATATCTGTTATGAAGTCTTCTCTTCTCTTCCTGTCTGATTCTCTTTACTGATGATTTGTGATTTGCCATCTCGACTAATCTTTAGTTTTGTTCTTTTATTATTTTTATTTGTAGCCCCTGGGGGAATCGAACCCCCCTTTCAAGAATGAAAATCTTGCGTCCTAACCGATAGACGAAGGGGCCAGGCCTTTAACTTGCCAGCCTTAGCTTGGCTTTTGCATCAGAGAGTGTTTTTCTCTTTTGCGGTTGCAAAGGTAGGAACTATTTTTAAATCTCCAAAACATTCGAGTGATTTTTTTTAGTTTTCTGCTCATTTTCCTCGAAATTGACTACTTTTGTACGTGGTAGAGGCTTAATAATGGAAGAATATGTTGCAAAAAACAGTCGGAATCGTACTTCATAGTCTAAAGTATAATGATACTTCGAATATTGTCGATATCTATACGCAGCACACGGGACGGGCTTCGTTTCTGGTGAAAATTCCCCGCTCGCGCAAGTCGGCGGTGAAGTCGGTGCTTTTTCAACCCCTTGCTATGGTGGAGTTTGAGGCGGACTATCGTCCGAATGGCAGCCTCTATCCTGTTAAGGAGGCTAAATCATGGTATCCGTTTCGTACCTTGCCTTATGATCCTTATAAGTCGGCCATAGCTATGTTTCTTGCAGAGTTTCTTTATCGGTCATTGCGTGAGGAGGCAGAGAACAGACCGCTTTTTGCTTATTTGGAGCATTCCATTCGTTGGTTGGATGAGTGTGAGCGTGGGTTTGCCAATTTTCATTTGGTGTTTTTGATGCGCTTTTCCCGCTTTCTAGGTCTTTATCCTAATACGGAAGATTATGATGAGGGATGTTTTTTTGATTTGCTCAATGCTTGTTTCACTCCCATACAGCCTTCGCATGGGGCGTTTCTGAAGCCGGATGAGGCTTCTCATATTAATATTCTGATGCGGATGAATTATGAGACGATGCACCTTTTTGCCATGAGTCGTGCGGAGCGCAACCGTTGTCTTACCATTATCAATGATTATTATCGCCTGCATTTGCCTGATTTCCCTTTGCTTAAATCATTGGATGTATTGAAAGAGCTCTTTGCCTGAAAACCGATATTTTTCTGCGGATTCAAATACGGAGTAAAGGAAAGCGGGGCAGTCATTATTCTTAGGGATTTATATGTCATGTCACCGGCAAAGGAAGAGTAAGCTGTTTCTTAGGGTCAGCTAAAGCCTTTTGAACGGAAGATTACTACAGTCTACAGCAACGGACTGTACGGTCTACCGTAACGGACTGTACAGTCTGCCGTAATGGACTGTACAGTCCACTGCCGAAGACTGTAGTAATCCGACTGACAGAAAGGCTTAATCGAAAGGACGCAAACGCTTATTCCGGCTAATGAAACGACGTAGGGAGTTCTAAGCGTCTGCGGGGGTTGAAAACCGGAGGAAAGGATGTGTCAAAACGTAATTTGATGAAAGGACAATTTTTAATCTGAAACTTGACTCCCTAAATCAATGATGAAAAGAGCCATATCATTACTTAAAAACAGAGTTTGATATGGCTCCTTTATAATTGTTAGTTACAATCTGTAACTTTGTAGAGTGGTCATGTTAGTTTTGACACACCTTCTTGATTTGTTAAATCCCCAAGAATAATGACTGCCTCGGGAAACTGCGTTTCATATATCAGGGGGTAACCATTAGTGCTACAATAGCTTGGTGTGGAAGCCGGATGATGAATTAAACTTATTGTAAAGAGTTGTTGCAATAAAAAAGACAGAAGAGCGTTTCTTACACAAGACCAAGGTCTTTTCAGAAAAACTCTCCTGCCTTTTTCAAAAACTTCAGCAGCTTTTTGGCAAACGCTTCCGTCTTTTTTAAATGGTGTTTAAAGGCTTTATGCTAACAGTTCTTTTACCTTAGCTGAAATGGCACGACCTTCTGCTTTGCCTGCCAGTTGCTTGGTAGCCACGCCCATTACTTTGCCCATATCCTGTGGACCGGTTGCGCCTACTTCTGCAATGATTGTTTTCAAAGCAGCTTCCAATTCTTCAGCCCCCATCTGTTTCGGCAGATAGGCTTCGATGACGGCTACCTGAGCCAATTCGGTTTCTGCCAAATCAGAACGGCCTTGTTCGGTGTAAATAGCAGCTGAGTCCTTGCCTTGTTTTACCAATTTCTGCATAATTTTTAGAGCAGCGTCATCGGTCAGTGTATCATTGGCTCCCGGAGCGGTCTTTGCTTCGAGGAAGAATTTCTTTACATTGCGCAAAGTTTCTAATTTCACTTTGTCCTTGGCCTTCATAGCCTCTTTGATATCGTTGCTGATTACGTCAAATAAATCCATATTCTCTATATTTTAGTTGTTAAAATGTTATTGTTATGCCACCGTTTTCGGTATCGTTGTTGCTGAATGTTTCCTCTTCCTCGGCCACGGCTTTGGATTGGATACTTTCGAGCACAGTCTTGGTTCGTTGATAAGTGGGGGTTGTTTCCACCATACTGATGATGTCGTCATTGTCAAGGTCTTCCAGACTGAAGATATAGATGTTGTGGCGTTTTTTCTTGTTGCTATTCTTGAAAGTGTCGCGACCGTAGTAGTCTCCGCGGCGTTCATCTTTGCGCTGTTCTTCTTCTTCCTGTTCTTCCAGCTTCTTTTGTTCTTCGATGGTACGTTTGTTGAGCATATTGTCCATACCCGGTACATCTTTGATGCCGAAGCCGGTTGCCAGTACAGTGAATTTCACTTTGCTTTCCAACGATTCGTCGATGTAAAGTCCCCATTTGGTTTCCACATCTTTGCCAAACTTACTCATGAAGTCGTGCACTTCGTTCATTTCTTCCATCATTAACTCGCTCTTAGTGCTGAAAGAGATGTTAAACAGAATCTTCTTTGAGTTGAAAATATCATTGTTGTTCAGCAGCGGAGAGTGAAGCGCATCATTGATAGCTTGGCTCACACGATTTTCTCCTTCACCGTATCCGGTACTCATTATGGCCACACCACCGTCTTTCAATACTGTTTTCACGTCATTGAAGTCGAGGTTGATAGTACCGCGGATAGTGATAATCTCGGCAATACTTTTTGCTGCTACAGAAAGGGTGTCATCTGCTTTTCCGAAAGCATTCATGACACTGAAGTCGGAGTAGATGTCGCGCAGGCGTTCATTATTGATAACCAACAAAGCGTCTACGTGCTGGCTCATTTGCTCTACACCGTCCAGCGCCTGATCTATTTTGCGATTGCCTTCGAACAAGAAGGGTATAGTGACGATACCTACAGTAAGGATATCCATATCTTTGGCTGTCTTGGCAATGATAGGTGCCGCACCGGTTCCGGTTCCTCCCCCCATTCCGGCAGTGATAAATACCATTTTACAGCCGTCGTTCAGCATATTTTTTACATCTTCAATGCTTTCTTCAGCGGCTTCGCGTGCACGTGCAGGACGATTTCCGGCTCCCAGTCCTTCTTTGCCCAGCTGCAGTTTGACGGGCACAGGCGATTCGGCCAATGCCTGATTGTCTGTGTTGCACACTACAAATGTTACATCGTGAATACCTTCTTTGTACATGTGATTTACGGCATTGCCGCCGCCACCACCCACACCGATTACTTTAATGATGGTCGGGTTGTCTTGTGGGAAATCGAATGGCATTATAGTTTCATCAGACATAATCTTACTATATTATATAAGGTGATGTAATTTACTTGTTTCTTTTAATCTTCTTTTAACAGGTCGTCAGAGAGCGTGGTGATTTTCTTGCCCAGCTTTGACCAAAGGCTGCTGCCTTTTTTCAATTGCTTGATGTCTTTCTCCAGTTCGCGTATCTGAGCATTCTTGGTTTCTACACCGAGCATTTCAGCTTTGCTCAAAGCAGCTAATGCTTCTTTATATTTTTCAGCATTCTTCAGTTCGATGGCTTTCTTTATGAAGCTTTCACAGTCGGCAATGCGTTGCTTTTCAGCTTCTTCCTTTCTGCGTTTCTCTTCGGCTTCCTGTGCCAGTCTTCTTCTTTTTTCTTCTGCACTTTCTCCTTCTTCAGTAAAGAGCCCGGTTTGAATGGGTTGTACTGGTTCTTTCGGGTGTTCAGGGCGATAACAGTTCTCTTTTCCGGCAGCCAACAGTGCGATGATGGTGTTGGCCGTTCCGTCTTTCTTTAATTCAATACCTCCTTTAAGACTCAGTTGGCAGTCTTTGGCCATTCTCACTTTCTCCAGTTTGGTGCGTTTGCTGAAAGCTTCTTCCATATTTTTCAAGTTGGCTGCACCACCGGTGACAATGGCACCTGCCAACAACTTGTCATCGTAGCCGGAGAGTACAATCTGATTCCATACATTAGCCAATATTTCGTTGACACGTGCTTCAACAATATCTTCCAGCAAATGAGCTTCGATACTGCACTTTCCGTCAATGGCATAGTTGGGTGTTTCTTCTTCGTCTTGTGACGGATCAATATAGGCATTGCCGTATTTGACTTTCAACTCTTCGGCATCCTCTTCTTCTATTTGCTGGCTGCAAATATCTTTGGTAATATTGCTGCCGCCTAAAGGAATAACTGCCAGATGGCGGAGGATATTGTTTTTATAAACCGAAACAGTAGTTGTATCTGCACCAAAGTCGATGAGCATACACCCGGAGCGTCTTTCGCTGTTCGTCAGCACCGCATTGGCAAGTGCCAACGGTGAGATGACATAATCTGCAATCTCTATTCCCGCTTGACGGAAACACTTGTCGATATTCTGTTTTACACTGCTGCGGGCAATGATGTTGAGGAAGCGGCCTTCAATATGGTCACTGGGAACGCCGACAGGATCAGCCAATAAGTTAATGCCTACCTTGTATTCTTGTGGGGCTACCTCCAATATATCTTGGTCGATGATGGGCACTTCGCGGTTGCTGTCCATCAGCGAGTCAATTAACTCTTGTGATATTTTAGTCTCTTCTTCCAAATGGCGTACTTCTGTGTTGCGGATAGTGCGGAGCGACTGTCCGCCAACGCCTACATATACCTTTCCGATAGAAGCCTTTAATGTCGATTCCAGTTTCTTGATAATCGAAGTAAGGCTTTGTGCGGTCTTGTCCAGATTATAAATAACTCCTTTCCTGATGAAATCAGACGAAGGTTCGCTGGCAAGGGCCAGTACTTGTATACTTCCGTCCGGATGCTTCTTTCCTGCAATGCCTGTGATCTTTGAAGACCCCAGCTCTATTGCTACAATAAAATCTGTTGCTGCCATATCTTACTTCTCTTTTTTGGTACAAATAATCTGATTGCTAAACTCCAAACTGATGCGGCTGTATTTGTTCCAGCCCACCTGGTTCAGACCTTTTTTATAAAAAATCTTCAGTCTTTCAAACTTTTCCTCATAATCGCCGGGTTTCCCAAGGAAGATGATATGCTCTCCAACACGCGGAACCAGTTCCAGTTCTTTGGCAGGAGTGACGTTTATCTGTTCAATCTGGGCTTCCCATAGAGGATGATTCTGTAGAAAGATGCCTAACTTATATAATTCTTTCGTGGCAAAGTCACGGCTTACACTACCAGTAACAACAGCTACATGGGCCGAACTGTTGGGTATCGGCATCACTTTTCCTTTGCTGTCAATGTAATAATTATCTCCGTTGGCAGCCATTACCCTTAATAAGGGCAGGCGCTGGGTAACTTCGATACCGATTTTACAACCGGGAGTACGGTAACATTCCACGTTCTCAATCAATGGGTGCTTGCTGAGTTCATCTTCTAAAAGCCGGGTGTTGATTGTTCCCATCTTCTTTCCCACGGGAGACAACTTCTTGCTGTTGAGTAGGCGGAGTACTTCTTTTTTAGTGATGAAGCCATGGTCGATACTGTCGTTGATAATCAATTCCATACCCTTGCAAGTCTGGTCTGCAGGCTTGGTATTGAAGACTGTAACCGCTACTACAAGGTAAGCTGTTATCAGTAACAAGAACAGGAGTATGAAAATTCGTTTAATCATTGTTTGTTCAGTATTTCGCAGATTTGGGAAACATAGTTTTCAATGTCTCCCGCACCTAAAGTGATTAATACTTCTATATTTTTATTTCCCAGTACCTCTGGAATCTCTTCTTTTCGGCACATAGATTTCTCGATGCCGGGGCGCAGATTGTCATAAATCAATTTGCTGGTCACTCCGGGGATTGGTTTCTCTCGTGCCGGATAGATATCTACCAAAATTACTTCATCCAGCAATGACAGGCTGTCTGCAAAGTCTTGGTAGAAATCACGTGTACGGGTATAGAGATGCGGCTGAAATACTGCAGTCAACTTCTTGTCCTGATACAAGGCGCGCATGGAGAGAATGCTTTGACGGATTTCAGACGGATGGTGGGCATAGTCACTCAGGAATACCACTTTGTCATTCTTTATTTTAAAGTCAAAACGACGGTCTACTCCATGGAAGGTTCTCATTCCTTCTTTTATTTCTTCATTGGTGACACCGCTCATCTGGGCCAATGCCATAGCTGCCACTCCGTTTTCAATGTTAATGGCGATGGGTACTCCCAATTGGATATCGTCAATATTACCCAGTGGCGAAATGTAGTCAAAGAATATTTCACCGTTTCCGATACGGATATTCTCTGCATGGAAATCACCTTCTTCTTTAGAATAGGTATATAGTTTTACACCTTCCTGCAAATCCGGTTGCAGTTCGATGCCTTTGCGCATAATCAGCGCTCCACCCGGACGAATCAAAGAAGTATAGTGCCGGAAACTCTCCAAATAGGCTTCTTTGGTGCCGTAAATGTCCAAATGGTCGGCATCAGTAGCAGTGACTACTGATATATAAGGTGAAAGCCAATGAAAAGAACGGTCAAACTCATCGGCTTCGATAACTATATATTCACTGGTATCGGACAACAGTAGATTAGTTCCGTAATTTTTTGAAATACCTCCCAGGAATGCGTTGCAACCGACATGGGATTGATGCAGCAAGTGGGCTGTCATGGTCGAAGTGGTCGTCTTGCCATGTGTGCCGGCTACACAAAGACCTTTTCCGGCATGGGTCAACATGCCGAGCACTTGCGAGCGTTTCTGTATCTCGAATCCGTTTTCACGGAAATAGGTAAACTCTTTATGTGTTTCGGGGATAGCGGGAGTATATACAACCAAAGTGCTTGACGCATCACGGAATGAGGCGGGTATTTGGTCTGTGCTATCTTCGTAGTGAATAGCTGCTCCTTCTTCTATCAACTTTTCCGTCAGTTCACTTGGAGTACGGTCATAGCCACCTACATTCTTGCCTTTTGACAAGAAGTAACGTACCAATGCACTCATACCGATGCCCCCGGCGCCGATAAAGTAAACTGATTTTAGTGTATTAACATTCATTTCTCTTTCTATAATCATCAGCTAATTCATAGACTTCGCGTGCAATGACATTTGCAGAGTCCGTAAAGGCCAGTTTTGCAATATTTGTACTTAAACTCTTTAGCAATTCAGGATGTTGGACGGTTTCAATCGCTTTATCCAACAAAGCTTCTTTGGCAGCGGCATCTTTTATATAGAGCGCCGCGTTTTTATTGACTAACGCCAATGCGTTTTTGGTTTGATGGTCTTCCGCTACGTTGGGAGAGGGTACCAGAATGACCGGTTTCTGCAATAGACAGAATTCAGAGATGGAACCGGCTCCGGCACGGCTGATAACCAAGTCCGCAGCACTGTATGCCGATGCCATGTCACTAATGAAATCGGTAACATGAAGCATGGGCAGTTCTCCCGCTTTAGCTACGGCAGCGCGGGCTTCATCAATGTAAATCTTACCGGTTTGCCAGATGAATTGCACGCCCGATGTGCGTATCTTTTCAAGTCCTTCCATCACACAATGGTTGATGGTACGTGCACCGAGGCTTCCCCCTAGAATGAGAATGACCTTTTTTTCCGAGGAAAGTCCGAAAGAACGAATGGCTTCTTCGCGAGTGATAGCATGATTGAGCAACCCTTGGCGTACAGGATTACCGGTCAGTATGATTTTGTCTTTTTCAAAAAAACGCTCCATACCGTCATAGGCTACACATATCTTACAGGCTTTTTTTGCCAACAGCTTATTCGTAACTCCGGCATAAGAATTCTGTTCTTGCAACAGAGTGGGGATTCCCATCATTCCGGCTACCTTCAGTGTTGGGCCACTGGCATATCCACCGACTCCGACTGCTGCATGGGGACGGAACTCTTTAATAATTTTGCGCGCTTTCCACTGGCTCTTTGCCAGTTTGTAAAGGACGGATATATTTTTTAGCAAGTTCTTGCGGTCGAATCCGGCAACAGGTAAACCTTTGATTGGATAACCGGCAGCTGGAACACGATGCATCTCCATTCTGCCTTCGGCGCCTACGAACAGGATTTCCGCTTCGGGATGTTGTTCTTTTATGGCATTGGCAATGGATACGGCAGGGAAAATATGTCCGCCGGTTCCTCCTCCGCTGATGATAATTCTTAAATTCTCTTCCATTTCTTGCTCTATTTTGATGCAAAGTTATGAATAAACTCCTAATATGTTCAGTCTTAGACTGATTTATTGTCTTCGGAAGTTTCTGTTGCTACTGTTTCGTCTGCCGAAATTGGTTCTGACACCTCCGAAAGTATATCTTCGTTCTCAAGTTTACCGGCTGCTTCGGTTGTTACCAGACCTCGTGCATGTTCCAGCAAAATCTGGGTAGCTGCTTGTAGCCTCACTTCGGCAGCAGTCTCTTCTTCCTGTTTCTTTTGTTCTTCTTTCTCTACTACATATCGGCTGACACTGAGAATCATGCCGATGTAGGCGCAGTTGATTAAAGTGGATGTACCTCCTTTGCTGATAAGAGGCAATGGCTGTCCCGTGACAGGGAAAAGACCTACTGCCACCATCATATTCAACATAGCCTGGGAGACTAGCAAAATGGCAATGCCCATGACAAGGAATGCAGGAAAAGCTTTTTCACTCTTTCGGGCTATCTTCCCGGCACGCATCAGTAACCAAATGTAGAGAATGACAACAAAGCCGCCTCCCAACAACCCAAGTTCTTCAATAACAATAGCAAAAATAAAATCGGAGAACGCCTGCGAAAGAAAATCTCGCTGGACACTGTTGCCCGGCATTTTTCCAATGATATTGCTGGAGGCAATGGCGATATTGGCATGGGCGATTTGAGCATCCTTGTCAATATCATATTTAGCAGCCGGAACAGCTTCTTTATCTTCGAAGAATCCTTTAATACGGTTCTGCCATGTCTCTACACGGTGCATCATCGGTACGTCACGGTATTGCTTTGCGGGTGTTACCATAATCATTCCCACAAATATGACGGCAATGACTCCTACAATGGAAGTCAGCTTGAGGAGTTGTTTCCATGGTACGCGTCCGATAATCATCATCAGAAAAACAACTCCAAAAAGTAACATGGCTGTTGAACCGTTCTCGGGAGCAATCAATATGAATACGATACCGGTAATCCACATAATATATTTGAATGCCTTCGGATTGGCACTGTCTTCTTCTTGAAACTTGGAAAGAATGAAAGCTGTGACGATGATAACAGCCATTTTAGCAAGCTCGGACGGTTGGAACTGGATGCCGAAAAAAGTCATCCATCGGGCTGCTCCGTTCACGCGGTCACCTGTAATAATACCCATTCCCATTACGAATACCAATAAAACTGCAGATATAGGCAATAAGAAGAAGGGAAGAACTCTAAACCACTTGCAGGGAATGTTATGCACCAATACCACAATGCAAGCACCCACCATTAGGATAACACTATGCTGAGTGATGGGACCCCAATGGTCTCCACTTTTGTAAGTAAGCGTACTGGCGGCGCTGAATACCTCTACAATGGAAATCAAACAAAGAAACAGGAAGATAATCCAGATTACTTTGTCGCCCTTGAATAAGTCTTTTATCAGGTCCATGCTATTTTATTTTCAGTTTATACGTTGGCTAAATTAATCAGGTTGCCTCTTTTACAATGCTCTTACGCATTCTTTAAACTGTTCCCCACGGTCTTCGTAACTCTTGAAGAGGTCGAAACTGGCACAACAAGGGCTCAACAATACAGTTTCACCTTTCTTTGCCATGCGATAGGCTGCATCCACAGCATCTTTCATACTCTGAACATCAGCTGTGGGAAGTCCGAATGAGTCGAAGAACTCATGCAGCTTTTCATTGTGTAACCCCATATAAATGAGCCCTACACATTTCTCTTTTACCAAATCGGCGATTTCATTGTAATCATTGCCTTTATCTTTTCCACCTAAAATCAGAACTGTTTTTGTCTTCATGCTTTGCAATGCATACCAGCAAGAGTTTACATTGGTGGCTTTTGAGTCATTGATATAGTCCACTCCTTTTACGCGGCATACTGTTTCCAGTCGGTGTTCCACTCCTTTGAAGTCTCCCAAGGCTTCGCGGATACATTCTTTGCGGATGCCGGCCAAGTTAGCGGAAATACCGGCAGCCATGGAGTTGAATAAATTATGAGTGCCGGTCAGGGCCAACTCTTCTTGTTCCATGTTGAAGGCAATCGGTCTGGTGAAGCATACCTTGTCTTTCTCAACATAGGCAGCTGCTCCGTCTTCTTTTTGCTCGGCAAAAGGATAGTAATGTCCGTGAATTCCATATTTATGGAGTTCACGCTGAATAATCGGATCGTCATTCCAGAAGATAAAGGCATCTTCGTCTGTCTGATTTTGTATGATGCGGAATTTTGCATCCACATAATTCTGCATTTCATGGTCATAACGGTCCAGATGGTCTGGGGTGATATTCATCAGCACCGCAATGTTGGCATGAAATTTATACATATTATCCAATTGGAAGCTGCTCAGCTCAATTACATAATAATCATAATTGCATTCAGCCACTTGAAAAGCAAGACTTTGCCCTATATTTCCAGCCAGACCGACATTCAGTCCTGCTTTTTTGAAGATATGATAAATAAGGGAAGTAGTGGTGGTTTTGCCATTACTGCCTGTAATACAAATCATTTTAGCGTTCGTATAACGTCCTGCAAACTCTATCTCAGAGATAACAGGTGTTCCTTGTGCTTTCAATTTCAAAATCATTGGGGCATCATTAGGGATACCGGGGCTTTTTATCACTTCATCAGCGTTTAGTATCAGCTCTTCGGTATGCTTTCCTTCTTCCCATGCAATGCCTCGTTCGTTTAGCATATCTTTGTATTTGTCCTTAATCATAGACATGTCTGAAACAAATGTCTCAAAACCTTGTTTCTTTGCCAGAACTGCTGCTCCCGCACCGCTTTCTCCGGCTCCTAATATGACAATTCTCTTAGCCATAATCAATCTTCGTTTATCTTATCTTTAATGTAATAATCGTAATTGCAGCCAGCACGATAGTGACAATCCAGAAACGTACTGTGATTTTAGATTCATGAAATACACTGCCGGGTTTTGTAAAGACATAGCTGCAATTAGGGTCTAGTTGTGCTAATGTAGTGCGGAAATGGTCATGGATAGGTGTACGCTTGAAAATACGTTGCACATGTCCTTTCTTTTTTCCACTCTTGAAATATCTCACTTGAAGAATAACCGATAAGTTTTCTATCAAGAAGATTCCGCAGAGGATGGGTATAAGCAATTCTTTGTGAATAATGATTGCAAATACCGCTATGATACCACCGATGGTCAAACTTCCCGTATCGCCCATGAATACTTGTGCCGGGAATGCATTATACCAAAGGAAACCAATGAGTGCACCAATAAATGCACATATAAATATAACCAGTTCTTCACTACCGGGAATATACATTATATTAAGGTATCCGGCATATTCGATGTGGCTGGATACATAGGCCAGAATACCGAGCGTCAAACCTATGATAGCAGAGTTACCGGCTGCCATTCCATCCATGCCGTCATTTAGGTTGGCACCATTTGAGACGGCAGTTACAACAAAAATGGTTACTAAAACGAATAATATCCATCCGGCAGTTTGAGCATGCTCGCCTAGAAAGCCTACAAAATCAGCATAATCCAAGTTGTTGTTCTTAAAGAACGGTATGGTTGTTTTGGTGGATTTCTCATCATGGGTCTTATGAATCACTTCTACTATTTCTCCTTCTTTCTGTATTTCTACATTCTCACGGATAACCACATTGGGGCTTAGGTAGAGAGTTAACCCTACGATTAATCCTAACCCAACCTGGCCGATAATTTTAAATTTGCCATGCAAGCCTTCTTTATCTTTCCGGAAAACTTTGATATAGTCATCCAAGAATCCTAATGTGCCTAGCCAAACAGTAGTAATCAGCATCAATATCATATAAATGTTATCCAGTTTTCCCAATAAAAGACATGGAATGAGGATAGCCACAATAATAATAATCCCCCCCATCGTAGGAACGCCTACCTTCTTTACGTTAAAAGGGTCGATAGAGGCGTCGCGCTGGGTTTCTGTAATCTGTTTCCGTTTCAGCAAGTTGATGAAATATTCTCCGAAGATAGCGGATATCAACAACGAAAGTATGACAGCCATTAATGAACGGAATGATACATAGCCGAACATTCTGGCTCCGGGAAAATCACACTGCTCTAAAAATTTAAATAAATAATATAGCATCTCTTGTGGGTTTATTCATTAGCAAATATATCTTTCAATACCTCCTTATCATCAAAATGGTGCTTTACACCTTTTATTTCCTGATAGTTTTCATGCCCTTTTCCGGCAACCAGCACGACGTCTTTCGCTTGGGCAAGCATACATGCCGTGCGAATGGCTTCTTTTCGGTCTGCTATGCTGATAACTTTACGCATATCGTCTTTGTCCAGTCCTGCAAGCATATCATTAATGATATCCTGCGGTTCTTCAAAACGGGGATTATCTGAAGTAATGATGACCCTGTCACTTTGCTTTGCTGCTTCTTGGGCCATTAAAGGACGCTTTCCCTTATCACGGTTACCGCCTGCGCCTACCACTGTAATCACTTTCCCTTTTCCGTTCAATACTTCGTGGATGGCATTCAACACATTTTCCAGTGCATCGGGAGTATGTGCATAATCAACGATGGCTGTATAGCCTTTGGGAGAACGCAAGGAATCAAAACGTCCGGCGACGGGGTGTAGTGTACTTAAAGCAAGAAGAACATCTTCAGGTTTCTTTCCCAGCAGACAGGCGGCACCATAAACGGCTAATAAATTGGAGGCGTTGAAACGTCCGATGAATTGTACGTTGACCTCTACATTATTAATGTCCAGCAACATTCCTTCAAATCCATCTTCAAGCACTTTGCCCTTAAAGTCACTGAGGCTGCGAAGAGAATAGGTGCTGACTTTCGCTTTGGTGTTCTGTGTCATAACCAAGCCGTTTTTATCGTCTAGATTGGTTAGGGCAAAAGCACTTTTCGACAAGCCGTCAAAGAATGCTTTCTTGGCTTTTAGATAATTCTCGACCGTTTTGTGATAATCCAGATGATCGCGCGTCAAATTGGTGAAAATAGCCCCGGCAAACTTTAAACCTCCAATCCGCTTTTGGGCAACAGAATGTGAACTGACTTCCATGAAGACATACTTGCAACCTTCGTCTGCCATACGGCCTAATAATTGGTTTAATGTAATGGGATCGGGAGTGGTATGGTCTGTAGGAATCGCCTCATCATCAATATAATTACAAACTGTGGATATTAAGCCAACCTTATAACCGAATTTACGGAACATATTATATAATAAGGTGGCAATGGTGGTTTTACCATTTGTTCCGGTCACACCTACCAATTCCAGTTGTGATGTCGGGTCACCATAAAAGGCAGTGGCCAGTTTCCCGACAATATCTTCTGTATCGCTTACCTTAATATAAGTGATGTTTTCGTTCAATGTTTCGGGAAGAGTCTCGCATACCACTGCAACAGCACCTTTTTCTATTGCTTTTGTGATATAAGCATGTCCGTCTGTCTGCGTACCTTTTACAGCTACAAACGCATGTCCCGGTTCAATAAGACGTGAGTCCATATTGATTCCTGAAATATCTTTGGCGGTATTGCCACTGATTTCGCTTACGGTTATACCTTTTATAATCTCTTCCAGTTTCATTTTTTTTCTTCTATATTAATTTAATCGTAATTGTATGGTTTGTCCCTTGCGTATAGTATTGCCGGCCGGAATACTCTGCGACTTGACTTTACCCATTCCGTTTAGACGGGCTTTCAAGCCGACACTCTCCAATAGATAAACAGCATCTTTAGCGCCCATGCCGATTACGCTCGGTACCAGTTTATTATTTATTTCTTTTTTACTGAACATTACATTCTCTGGATTCGTCGTGACGTTTCCCCAGACCGGCTTGTCAATTGAATAGCTGTTTGATAGACCGGTGGTTCTTACATCAATCTGATTTAATACATAGTTTGCTGCTCCTATGTCTCCGTGTTTCACGTCAGGAACTAAGATGGAAGTTGAATCTTTCGCACCTTGTAAGTCCTGGGCAAGATGTTTGGCAAACACGCGTTCGGCTATATTGCGGAATACAGGACCGGCCATACCACCTCCCGATGCCGGATAACCATTCTTTTGAATGGCCACGATACAACTGTATCGGGGAGCTTCGGAAGGGAAATAACCGCAGAAGCTGACCAAATACTGGCGCATTCCGTTAGTGTATCCCGATCTTCCTTGAGATACTTGAGCGGTACCTGTTTTCCCGGATACATGGAACTGTTTGGAACCTGCTTGCCGGCCTAATCCCTCGCTAACTACCTTTTCAAGAATAACTTGTATCTCTTGAATTGTTTTGGGAGAAGCGATAGCCGGGTTAAGAACCTCGGTCGGAATTTCTTCTACTACTTGTCCGTCTTTCACGATTGCCTTGACAAATTTAGGTTTGACCAATACACCGTTGTTTGCTATAGCGTTATAAAACGTTACCGTACTGATGGGAGGAATCTGTGTCTCATATCCGATAGACATCCATGCCAATGCCGTCCGTGACCAGTTATTCTTGTTAGGCATGCGGATAAATGGGTCGCCTGCTCCCGGAATATCCAAATGGAGTGGAGACGCTATACCTAATTTATATAAACCTTGTACATACTTCTCAGGATGGTCGTGATAGTTTTGGTCTATTAACCGTGACACACCGATGTTGGAAGAGTACATTAACGTTTGCGTAGTGGTGATTACGCCATATCCTCCCCGATGCCAGTTATGGTCTTTCATGCGGGCACCATGCATGTTATAAACGCCGTTTCCGGTATCAATAGTTTGGTCGGGGGTTATTTTCCCATCTTCAAGAGCTACCATGATAGAGGCCGTTTTAAAAGTAGACCCGGGTTCCATCATATCGGAGACCGCATTATTGCGGATTTCCCTGTATACTCCATCCGCACATTTGGTCATATTCACAATCGCCTTGATTTCTCCGGTCTGTACTTCCATTAAAATGGCAACACCTACGGTTGCATTAATTTCTTTCAATTTATCGACCAATGCTTTTTCTGCGATATCTTGCATACCGACATCGATTGTCGTAATGATATCACATCCGTCGACAGGCGGTATGTCTACTATGTTCAGGTATTTGTTCATCACCTTTTGGCGGTGGGTAATACCTTCGCGTCCCTTCAATATAGAATCGTAAGAAAGCTCCAAACCATTCTTGGCACCTTGTTCAATGTCGGGATACATATCGCCTAATGTACGCATGGCTAATGAACCGAATGGTTTTTTGCGCTGGTTGAATGCCTGTTCGTGAAAGCCGCCCTTGTATTTGTTTAAGTTGAAGACCGGCAGACGTTTAGCCTCCTTATACTGTATGTAAGACACCCGTTTGGGATAAAGCAGATAATTGCGGCTTCCTTTCTTCCTACCTTTTAATATGTGAGATTTGAATTCCGCCTTGCTCTTATCCGGAAAAATCTGATGCAGACCATCACAGATGGAGTCCATATAGAGCATAAGTAAGGAGTCCTTCAGGTGACCGCCGGCTTTGAAGTCCATATAGATTTTGTATTCCGGAAGACTGCTTGCCATTAACTGTCCATCAGAAGATATGATGTTTCCGCGGGTTGGACGGACGGTTACGTTCTCTTTCACAAAACGGTCGGCTACATCTTTCCAATATTGCCGTTCGGCAAACATGATGACGCCGGCTTTGCAAATAATTGCAATACCTATCAATACCATCACCAGAATGATGAAGGAATAGCGGGTCATTATGCTTTTTTGATTCGGCATCATAATTTTAGTCTTTTTTTATCAGGTAAGGACGGTTGGTAGCTGTTTGTAAATGGCTCTCTTCCGTCGAAATATACTCTTCGATACGTGACTGACGGCTCTTTTCCATTAATTCGGATGAACGGGTAAGGGCGTCATATTTAATATCTACTAAATCTTTCTTTAACTTATCTATTTCAATCAGCTCCTGTTGGCTGCTGTAGCGGTTGTCGATGTACAACACCGTTAATATCATAATAAGGATAAGCAAACGGGTTTGTCTCTTAAAGAAATCGTTAGCTAGAATATCTCCTCCTAATATGCTGCGAATAGACATGTGTTTAGGAGAAGGAGCGGCATGCTCTTCCTTGGCCTGTTGTGTATTTTGCTTTTGTTCTTCTTCCATCTCGTTTATCTTTTTTCTGCGATTCTCAATTTGGCACTGCGTGAGCGGGGGTTGCGTTCCACTTCTTCGCTGTCGGCAACGATTACTTTGCTGTTTATCAGCTTGAATGGTGTTTGCACATTTCCGAAGAAATCTTGTTCCGTCTTTCCCTCTACATTGCCTGTCTTCATGATGTTCTTTACCATTCGGTCTTCCAGAGAATGATAGGTAATAACGACTAAACGTCCGCCCGGCTTCAGAGCTTCGGTAGCAGCATAAAGCATTTCCTTCAGGGCTTCCATCTCTTGATTGACCTCAATGCGTAAAGCTTGAAATACTTTAGCCAGTTCTTTCTTTTCGCGCTCACGGCCGAATAAAGGTTTAATGATTTCCAAAAAATCTCCGATGGTGACAATCTGTTTGACTGCACGCGCTTTTACGAGGACGGATGCCAGCTTGCGGCTGTTCTTCAATTCTCCATAAAGATAGAAAATGTCGGCAAGGCGTTCTTCATCGTAGGTGTTTACCACATCGGCTGCTGTCATGCCGGCACGTTTGTTCATACGCATATCCAGCTTCCCTTCAAAACGGAAGGAGAAACCGCGTTCCGAATCATCAAAATGGTGAGAAGAAACACCTAAGTCCGCTAAAATGGCATCTACACCTTCTACGCCATAATAACGAAGGAAATTATGTAAATAGCGGAAGTTGCTGCGCACAAATGTGAAACGCCGGTCGTTTACGATATTCTTCTCCGCATCTTCGTCCTGGTCAAAACTGAGCAAGCGTCCTGTATGGTCCAAACGATTCAGTATCTCTTTGGAATGGCCGCCACCACCGAATGTTACATCTACATAGATGCCTCCGGGCTGGATATTCATTCCGCTTACACTCTCGTCCAGCAGTACCGGTATGTGATATGTCTGTTCTGTTTCGCTCATTCTAATCCTTCATTATTGTTGTTTCCCATTATTTCTTCTAGCTCCTTGCCGAAATCTTCAGGCATCATGAACGGCTTGTCTGCAATTTCTTTTGCCCATATCTCGATTGTGTCATCCATCCCGATAAATCTGACTTCTTGCTGAATGCCTGCCAGTTTTAAATATCTTTTCGGGATGAGAAAACGTCCGTTGCCGTCCAGTGTGATGATTTCTACGTCCGACACGAATTGCCGGAATACCATTTGATGTTTGGAGTTCCAGCGGTTGAGCTTGCTGCGCAATTCGTTCATTTGCTCGTTCCATACACTTTCCGGGTATAAAACCAGGCAATCCTGATAGGTGTCTTTACGTAGAATCAGGCATTCTTCGGCCGCAGTTTGCAACTGCTTCCTGAATACAGCCGGAAAGAAAACCCTTCCTTTTGCATCTGTTTTTGCTTCCGAATTGCCAAGAAATCTCATCTTTACACCTTATTATATTATTCAGGTTGTAAAATTACACAATTCCCCACAATTCCCCACAATAAAACCAAGAAAATATTTCGAGAAGTTTTCAACAGGTTGTTGAAGGGGTTATGCGCTTGGTAAACAGGAACTTTAATTTTAATAATTTTCTTATAAAAAGGGCTGGAATCAGGTTGGTGCGGGAAGTGGAGAAAGCAACCAGATAATTGCACATTCGTTTTTAAACTGCGCAAAAACAGTGTGCTTTGTATTGTCTCAGACACAAAAACTCTTAATTTTTTTAGAGAAGGGCTCATTTTTCTGTCATAAATTGCCAATATAAAAAAAGATAAGTTACTTTTGCAATGAAAAGACGTTTGTAAAATGGCTGACGACTCTATATTTTTAATTGACATAGATAAGATTTTAAAGACGAAAGCTGGGAAGAAATCCAAATACATTCCTCGCTTTGTTACTTCATACTTGAAGCGTATTGTGCATCAAGATGAGTTGAACGTCTTTCTGCATGACTCCAAAGATAAAGTCGGAGTTGAATTTCTGGAAGCGTGTATGGAGTTCCTGGATGCTAAAGTGGAAATTAAAGGTTTGGAAAACTTGCCTAAAGAGGGTAAGTGTACTTTTGTGAGTAATCATCCGTTGGGAGGACAAGACGGTGTCGCTTTAGGATATATTCTTGGGAAGCATTATGACGGTAATGTTCGTTACTTGGTAAATGACTTGTTGATGAACCTGCACGGCTTGGCACCGTTGTGTATTCCTATCAATAAAACCGGTTCCCAATCCAGAGATTTCCCTAAAATGGTAGAAGCCGGTTTCGCTTCTGATAATCATATCATTATGTTTCCCGCCGGGCTATGTTCGCGTCGTCAGAATGGTGTGATAAGAGACTTGGAATGGAAAAAGACGTTCGTAACCAAGAGCGTGGAGACGCAACGCGATGTAGTACCTCTGCATTTTGAAGGACGAAACTCGGATTTTTTCTATAATCTGGCCAACTTATGTAAATTCGTAGGTATCAAGTTTAACATTGCTATGCTTTATCTGGCTGATGAAATGCTGAAGAACCGGCATAAAACTTTTACCTTGACCATTGGTAAACCCATCCCCTGGCAAACTTTTGATAAGTCTAAAACTCCTGCACAATGGGCGCAGTTTGTAAAGGACGTTGTCTATAAACTATAACAGACAAAGGAGAGAGAAATATATATGGAAGAGATTATTGCACCAATTAACAAAGAAATTCTAAAGGCGGAATTAACAGAGGATAAGCGCCTTAGATTTACTAATAAGAGTTATAATGAGATTTATGTCATAACCCATCAGGATTCCCCCAATGTAATGAAGGAAATCGGGCGTTTGCGCGAGATTGCTTTCCGTGCTGCGGGAGGAGGTACCGGGAAATCAATGGATATTGATGAATATGACATTATGGAGAATCCCTATAAGCAGTTGGTGGTATGGAATCCGGAAGCTGAAGAAATATTGGGCGGTTATCGTTATCTGTTAGGCGATGAGGCTCAATTTGACGAACATGGCAAGCCGCTCTTGGCAACAGCTCATATGTTTAATTTCTCCGAAACATTCTTGAAAGAATACTTGCCTTATACTGTCGAACTCGGACGTTCGTTTGTGACGCTGGAGTATCAGTCGACACGTGCCGGCTCAAAGGGCTTGTTTGCTCTCGATAATTTATGGGATGGCTTGGGAGCCTTGACGGTTATCAAGCCGAATGTGAAATACTTCTTTGGTAAGATGACAATGTATCCCAGTTATCACCGTCAGGGACGTGATATGATTCTTTACTTCCTCAACAAGCATTTTGGCGATAAGGATAAACTTATTACTCCGATGAAATCGTTGGAAATTGAAACAGACCCGGAACTGCTGAAGAACTTGTTCTGTTATGAATCTTTCAAGGAAGATTATAAGGTGCTTAATACTGAGGTGCGTAAGTTGGGGTATAACATTCCTCCATTGGTAAATGCATATATGAGTTTGTCTCCGACAATGCGCATGTTTGGTACAGCTATCAATTATGGATTTGGTGATGTGGAAGAGACAGGTATCTTGATTGCTGTCAATGAAATATTGGAAGACAAACGTGTGCGCCATATTGAGTCTTTTGTGAAGCAGCATCCTGAGTCATTGAAGATAACTTCCGGAGCACATCCTATTTTAGCTAAATAATTGTATATACATAGAAAGAGGCCGTGAGGCTGGACAAGCAATTGCCGGAAGGCGGTTGAAATATTCGGGCAGGTATAAACTTGCCCGAATGTTTTTTAGGGATAGCCGATGTCATTCTTCTCCGATACATTAAAATCACTTAGAAACAGCATGATGATATAGTAAGTTGTACCTGCTTATGCCTTCACGCTCTCATTCTTTCCTTCTTTTATTGATGAGCGTAAAATATTCATTAACCACGGCCGTGGTTAACTTTAACCACAGTCGTGACTAAGTCTAACCACGCTCGTGAGCAGGCTTAACCACCACCGTGGTTAAGCAAATACAATAGGAGCTTATACAGCAGGCAGACTGTTGCCTTTTATTTTGCGATAAAGGTCGAGCGCGTACACGTCGGTCATTCCGGATATATAATCGAGTACAGCCTGTATCTTCTCGTACAGAGTTGGGGCATTCACATTGTATTGGCTTGACATACGGTTGATTAGCAGTTGTGAATAAGCCTTTTCGGGCGTACGGACTGCATTAATCATCAAATCGATTAGCGTGCTGATTACCCTGAAACCGGCAAGTTCTATATCCAGTACGTCGCTGGAACGATAGATTTTATGAAAAGCAATCTCCGAACAATGCTGGTATGCCTCCTTTAAAGGAGAATCGATATGCTTGATGAGTGCCCCCTCAAACTCTCCCGCGAGGATGTCTTCTTCATGCTCGATGAAGACTCGGGTGCATTCTTTTATCAATGCTCCGATAACTGAAGAACGAAGATATGCAATCTGTTCATTAACGTCTGTTACGATTTGGCAAACCTCTTCTATTCGCTGCTTCCTTTTGTCATCAAAGAACAAACTATATAATTCCTTCGTCTCGGCATGAGTCAGTAGCTTTAGTTTGTGAGCGTCTTCTATATCCATCATTTGATAGCAGATGTCATCTGCAGCTTCTACCAGATAAACCAGCGGATGGCGGGCGTATTTCAATGGTTCTCCTTCTTTGCTTACTTGGATGATGCCCAGTTCGGTTGCTATTTTCTGAAAGTCGGCCTCTTCGCTCAGGAAGAAACCGAACTTTGATTTCTTTCCTGCCAAACGCGAAGAAAAAGGATATTTTACGATGGAGGCAAGGGTTGAATAGGTCATCACAAAGCCGCCTTTCCGCCTTCCTTCAAATTGATGGGTTAATAACCGGAAAGCGTTCGCGTTTCCTTCAAAATGTATTAGGTCATCCCATTCCATCGATGAAAGCTCTTCTTTTAATGCTATTCCTTTCCCTTCTGAAAAATAGGTTGAGATAGCTTTTTCTCCCGAATGTCCGAAAGGAGGATTGCCTAAGTCGTGTGCCAGACAAGCGGCCGATACAATGGAACCTATTTCTGATAGATGTGAATCTGCCAGTTCGGGATGTTTCTTCAATAACCGGCTGGCTACATCATTCCCCAAAGAGCGTCCTACGCACGACACTTCCAGGCTGTGTGTCAGTCGGTTGTGCACGAATATGCTTCCGGGTAATGGAAATACCTGCGTCTTGTTTTGCAAACGACGGAAAGGAGCGGAGAAAATCAGTCGGTCGTAGTCACGTTGAAACTCGGAGCGGTCGTCTTTCCGTGCTTCGTGCAGCTCTTCCAGCCCAAAGCGTTTATTTGATATTAATTGTTTCCAGTTCATAATTCGGGGTTTATATGTTTGCAAAAGTATAAAATCTCCGTTTAAAAAACTGTAAACGCTTAGATAAATCCATTGAATTGTGTAGATTTGCATCTTATTAGATAAGTTAATTTTGAAAATGAAAGTACAGGTAATCAATAAATCAAAGCATCAGCTTCCCCAATATGCTACCGGGCAATCGGCGGGAATGGATATCCGCGCTAATTTGGACGAACCGATTGTATTAAAACCTTTGCAGCGTTGTCTTGTTCCGACAGGATTGTATATTGCCCTTCCCAAAGGGTTTGAGGCGCAAATCCGTCCACGCAGTGGCTTGGCTATCAAGAAAGGTATTGGCGTATTAAATTCTCCCGGCACTATCGATGCCGATTATCGGGGAGAGATTTGTATTATCCTGATAAACCTTTCGGCGGAAGATTTTACGATAGAAGACGGAGAGCGGATTGCACAGATGGTCATTGCCCGTCATGAACAGGCCGAATGGCAGGAAGTGGAAGTCTTGGATGAAACAGAACGTGGTGCCGGAGGCTTTGGACATACCGGTAAAAACTAGAATAAAGTAATGAATAATAAACAAACAACTAAAAGATATCTGCCGTTATTATTATGGCTTTGCCTTGTGGCTCTGCTCATGTCGTGCGGAACCATGCGGAAAGAGACTGCTTCTTCCAAAAAGAAATTGCTGGCGGAAGAGCAGAGGGATCCGTTGACACCTGAGCAACGCCGTAAATACGATTATTTTTTCTTGGAAGCACTCCGCATGAAGGAAAAAGGAGACCTTGACGCTGCTTTTGAAATGTATAGCCATTGCCTGGATATCTATCCTCAGGGAGCGGCAACTCTATACGAGATTGCCAAATTCTATATGTTCCTCAATCAGCCCGATAAAGGCGAAAAGGCGTTGAAGGATGCGGTGGCATCCGATCCCAATAACTATTGGTATAATCAGACACTCGCTGCGTATTATCAGAATAAGGGGGAGGCGGCAAAAGCAATTTATGTATACGAAGATATGGTCAGCCATTTTCCCAAACGACTGGAACCATTGATGTCGTTGGTGGACCTTTATACCCGCACCAAAGATTATCAGCAAGTAATCAATACATTGAACCGTTTGGAGGAACGCGACGGAAAATCCGAGGCCATCAGTATGGAGAAATTCCGTATGTATCTGGCGATGGATAATGACGAACAGGCGTTTACCGAAATAGAGAACCTGGCGAAAGAATATCCTTATGATATGCGTTACCTCACTATCTTGGGGGATGTCTATATGAATAACGGAAAGGAGGAAGAGGCACATTCTATTTTTCAAAAAGTACTGAAAGAAGAACCGGGCTATGCTCCTGCCATGCTGTCTATGGCTACTTATTACGAGAAGAAGGGACAAGATAGTTTGTATCAAGCTCAGTTGGACTCTATTCTGTTGAATGACAGGGTGGAAAGCAATACCAAGATGAATATCATGCGCCAGCTCATCCTCCGTTCGGAACAGACTGACAAGGACAGCACCAAGATAGCCGGTTTGTTTAATTCCATACTCGAAAGAAAGCAGGAAAATGCGGATATTGCTATGTTGGCAGCTCAATATTTCCTGACTAAGAAGATGGATAAGGAATCTGTTCCCGTTCTTCATAAAGTGCTTGAGGCAGATCCCGAAAATATTCCTGCCCGCTTGCAGCTCTTGAGTTTTGCCATTCGCGAGCAAGATATGGATGAAGTGATAGCACTCTGTACTCCGGCATTGGAGTATACTCCCGAAACATTGGAGTTTTATTATTATCTGGGACTGGCTTATCACCAGAAAGACCAGCCCGACGAGGCGCTTGAAGTCTTTAAGAAAGGGGTGAATCAGGTAAATGAGAAGAGTGATAAGAATATCGTATCAGACTTCTATGCCATCATGGGAGATTTATATCATATCAAGAAAATGAATGTCGAGGCTTATGCTGCTTATGATTCCGCTTTGGTATATAAGGAAGATAATATCGGCGCCCTCAACAATTACGCTTATTATCTGTCGGTAGAGCGCAAGCATTTGGATAAAGCGGAAGAAATGAGTTATCGTACTGTCAAGGCTGAGCCGACAAACGGAACTTATCTCGATACATACGCTTGGATACTTTTTGAGAAAGGAAAGTATGCCGAGGCTCGCATTTACATTGACCAGGCCATGCAAAACGATGGAGACAAGAGCTCGGTAGTGGTGGAACATTGCGGAGACATCTATTATATGAGCGGCGAAAAGGAAAAGGCGTTGGAGTATTGGCGACAAGCCGAGAAACTTGCCAACGAGCCGCCCCAAGAGGGCAGTGAGCCGCGCGATGAGAAAGAATTGAAACTATTGAAGAAGAAGATTGCACAAAAGAAATATTTTGCAGAATGATGAAGCGTATCTATATTTATTTGTTCGGAGCCGTATTGTTGACACTCGTTTCTTCCTGTTCTTCTACCAAGAGCATGAAAAAGAGTGTGTCTATCGGTAATCTTTCGGAAACGGAGTATATGACTGAGGTTCTCAACCGTGCGCCGGCATGGGATGCTTTGACGGCAAAGATGTCAATGGCTGTCGACTTGAACGGAAAGGGAGCTACCAAGGTAAACGGCACTATCCGCATGAAACGCGACGAAGTGATACAGCTGTCTCTCACGGCTCCGCTCATCGGTTTCGAAGTGGTACGTGCCGAAATCTCTCCCGATGGGATATTGGTGATGGACCGCATGAACAAGCGTTATGTGCAGGTTTCGTTTGCAGAACTTAAAGGATTGGCAAAGGCGGACTTGGACTTTCACTCCCTGCAGGCATTGTTTCTGAACGAAATCTTCCTTCCCGGCAAGAAAACATTGTCGGCTCGCGATATTTCGGCGTTCACTGTTCATCCCGAAAATGAGAATGCCGTGCTGCTGGAAGTGAAAAATGGAAAGAAGTTTGCTTATCGTTTTCGTACCACAGCCAATGAAGGGCTGTTGAAAGAAAGTCATATCAGACTGGCCGGCACTTCTTATGGATTGCGTTGGAAGTATGATGAGTTCCGTTCGTTGGAGAAGAAGCAGTTCCCGAGTCGCATGCTTGTCTCTTTTGAAGGAGGAAAGAAGCCTGTCACGGCCACTTTCGACCTTTCCCGCCTGTCCACCAACAGTGACTGGGACACTCATACCGACGTGCCCAAGAAATATGATAAAGTTGAATTGCAGGATTTGCTCAAACAGCTCATTAAAAAATGAAACGTATCTTCTTACTGTGTATCGCCTGTTGTTTTCTGAGTGCACTGTCGGCGCAGAGTACCCGGAAGATTAGGGAGCTGGAAAACAAACGGAAAGAATTACATCAGCAGATTGCCGAGTCAGAGACTTTGCTGCAGTCTACCAAGAAAGATGTGAAAAGCCAATTGGAGAATCTGGCTCTGCTCACCGGACAGATAGAAGAACGTAGAAGATATATCCATGCCATCGAAGCGGATGTAAATACACTGGCAAAGGAAATTACAACTTTGCAACGCCAGTTGACTGCTTTGCAGCGCGACTTGAAGGAGAAAAAGAAGAAATACGAGGCGTCTGTGCAATATATGTACCGCAACAAGTCTGTGCAAGAGAAATTGATGTTTATCTTTTCGGCCGAAAACCTGAGTCAAACGTACCGTCGTATGCGTTATGTACAGGAGTATGCTGACTATCAGCGTCTTCAAGGACTTGAAATAGAACGTAAACAGCGCCAGGTGATATCAAAGAAAAAAGAACTGGAACAAACCCGCAAAGCAAAAGAAAACCTTTTAAAGCAAGGGGAGGCAGAGAAAGCTAAGCTTGAAATTCAGGAAAAAGACCGTCAGACACTTTTGGCTAACCTTAAGAAGAAGCAGAAAGGAATACAGAATGAAATATCCAAGAAGAAACGCTCTGCACAACAATTGAATGCACAGATAGACCGATTGATAGAGATTGAAATAGAAAAGGCTCGTAAACGTGCTGAAGAAGAGGCTCGCCGTAAGGCTGCCGCTGAAGCTGCTGCACAGAAGGCTGCCGCGGCAAAAGTTGCCGAAGCGAATAAAAAGAGTGGTGAAGGAACCGCCTCTACTTCAAAATCGGATGCCAAAGCTCCCGAAAGAAAGGTTGCACCGGTGGAGAAATTTAATTTGAATAATGAGGACCGCCAGTTGTCGGGCAGTTTTGAACGCAATCGCGGAATATTGCCGATACCGGTTACTGGGCCGTATGTCATCGTGAGTCATTACGGACAATATGCCGTAGACGGACTCCGTAATGTGAAGTTGGATAATAAAGGAATTGATATTAAAGGTAAGCCGGGAGCAAAAGCACGTGCAATCTTTGATGGAGAAGTCTCTGCCATATTCCAGTACAACGGATTGAATAATATTTTGGTGCGGCATGGCAATTATATATCGGTTTATTGTAATCTGTCTTCCGTGGCTGTATCTAAAGGAAGTAAAGTAAGTACGAGAACTATCCTTGGAACGATTCATACCGATAGCTCAGGCAATGCGGTGCTTCATTTCCAGCTGCGTAAAGAGACGGCGAAGTTGAACCCCGAACTTTGGTTGGGAAGGTAGCTTTCTTCTGTTGTCGTTTTCATACAAAGTTCCCATGAATAGGGGCTTTCATCCTCTTTCCAAAAAACCTTGGTCTCTAAAACCTCCAAGGTCTTTTGCTTCATCTAAAATCAGGAGAAAGATTAGGCTGATAGATGAGGGCTCATTTATTCCCTGTTTGGATATGCGTAAACAGATAGAAGATGAAAGGGAAATTATTAAGAAGCTGAGTGATACAGACAGAATACTGGAGACCGACTTAAAGGCTTGCAGTGAAACCTATGCTACTTTTGAAGTACAACAAAGAATTTTGTGTCGTTTTTCTCGGGCATTTGTGCAGGCTTTTTCTGTCATTCTGTAGCGAAGAGTCTGTTGGCATAAAGATGCGTGCATCCGGATTCTTCACATTGAACAGAATGACAAAAGGAGAAGACTGTTGAGGCTTTCGTTTTTTTTTGAAATGTGCACGAAGGCATTCTTGTGCTATTGTATCACCAGTCCGTCCAACAACTCGATATACAGCCCGATAGCTTCTTCTATTTCAGATACCATAATATATTCATCGGCCGTGTGAGAACGTGACGACTTGCCCGGTCCCATTTTTACCGATGGGAATTTCATCAAAGCCTGATCAGACAAAGTGGGAGAACCGAAAGGAACACGTCCCAACTGAACAGCGCGTCTGACAAACGGGTGTCCTGCATCAATGTGAGATGAATTCAGACGGAACGAACGCGCTTTGGCTTCACTCTTGATGTGAGTGCTGATTTCGTGGAATAATTCCTCATTGGAATAACACTCATTGCTGCGGATATCTACCACAAATGTGCAGATATCGGGAATAACATTATGTTGGGTTCCGGCGTTAATCTGGGTAACGCTCATCTTTACCGGTCCCAATAAAGAGGATTCTTTCGGGAAACGATAGTCGCGGAACCATTGGATGTCTTCCAATACCTTATATATAGCATTGTCACCCTCATTGCGTGCCGCGTGTCCTGCTTTTCCATGAGCCGTTACATCGAGCACCATCAAGCCTTTCTCGGCTATGGCGGGTTGCATCTCTGTCGGTTCTCCTACAATGCCCAGTGTGATGGGTGGAAGTTGGGACAACACACTTTCGATGCCGTTCTTACCCGACACTTCTTCCTCGCATGAAGCCAGAAAGATAAGGTTGTAAGCCTGTTCGGTAGTAGACAAATGGCGGTAGACTTGAAACAAAGATACTACACTGGCACCTGCATCGTTGCTACCCAGCCCGTAAATCTTTCCGTTTTCTGCTTTTGGAGTGAAAGGATGTTTGCGCCAGCCGTTCACCGGTTTTACCGTATCGATGTGTGAATTGAGCAAAATGGTAGGTTTGTTCAAGTCAAACATGGGGCTGATGCACCAAATGTTGTTTCCCGAACGGCCTGTCATGATACCGGTCTCTTCGATATAGTTTTGAAGAAAATCGGCGGCAGCTTCCTCTTCTCTGCTTAGAGAGGGGATACCTATCAGTGAATTCAGCAATGTGGTTGCCTCTGAAGTGTAATATGCTACGTCAATCATATAGATTTTATAATTATTGTGGGGCAAAGATACGATTTTTGCCCGGTAAAGTATGCTTGGAAGTGACGATAATTAAGTTATGTATGCAACTAATTTTAAAGATGGGATTCTTGTAACTCTTTGACTGGTTGGTAAAATTAATACCTATTTATGATGGATAATTCCAAATTAAACGATAACTTTGCCACGTATTTAAAATAATTTATAATGAGCAATTCCCAATTATCTGTCCTGATTCAACGTCAGGCTGAGAAATATGGCGACCGTGTAGCCCTGAAATATCGTGATTATGACACTGAAACTTGGATTCCAGTTTCATGGAAGCAGTTTGCCGAAACGGTGACAACGACTTCCAACGCACTTCTTGAGTTAGGTGTGGGGGTACAAGAAAATATTGGTGTCTTTTCTCAAAATAAGCCCGAATGCCTTTATGTGGATTTTGGTGCCTTTGGCGTACGTGCAGTAACTATTCCTTTTTATGCCACAAGTTCGGAAGCCCAAGTGCTTTATATGCTGGGTGATGCGGATATACATTATCTTTTTGTAGGCGAACAGTTACAGTATGATGTGGCTTTTCGGGTGATGTCGCTTGGCACACAGTTGAAGCAGATTATTATTTTTGATAAGGATGTGAAACGCGACGAACGTGACACTTCCTCGATTTACTTTGACGAATTCCTGAAGTTGGGCAAAGCTCATCAGCATCAGGCGGAAGTGGACAAACGTATTGCCGAATCGGGCAATGGGGATATTGCCAATATCCTTTATACCAGTGGAACGACTGGCGACAGTAAGGGAGTGATGTTGCATCATTCTTGTTATGAAGGAGCTATCAAAGCACACAATGAACGTTTCCCGCAATTGAGTGATCAAGAAGTGGTGATGAATTTCCTACCTTTTACTCATGTGTTTGAGCGTGCCTGGAGTTATTGGTGTATTTCAATGGGATGCCAGTTGGCTGTCAATTTGCGTCCGGTGGATATTCAGAAGACCATCAAGGAGATTCGCCCGACGGCCATGTGCAGTGTTCCTCGTTTTTGGGAGAAAGTGTATTCTGGGGTTCAGGAGAAAATCAATGAGACAACCGGGCTGAAGAAGAAACTAATGCTGGATGCATTGAAAGTGGGCCGTGAGCATAATATAGAATATGTATGTAAGGGACTTACACCTCCGGCCTTGCTTCACATGAAATATAAATTTTATGAGAAGACCATTTATAGCTTGTTGAAGAAAACTATCGGTATTGAGAATGGTCGTTTCTTTCCGACTGCTGGGGCAGCCATTCCACCTGCTGTTCAGGAATTTATATTGTCGGTAGGTATTAATATGGTGGCGGGATATGGATTGACCGAGTCAACTGCAACCGTGTCTTGTGAAAATGACTTTGATCATGTGGTAGGTTCCGTAGGACGTATTATGCCGCATGTGGAAGTGAAAATCGGCGAAAATAATGAGATATTGCTCCGCGGTGTCGGCATTACGCATGGGTATTATAAGAAAGAAGCGGCAACAAAAGCTGCCTTTACCGAAGACGGATGGTTCCATACCGGTGATGCCGGTTATATCAAAGACGGACATTTGTTCCTGACCGAACGTATCAAGGATTTGTTTAAGACCTCAAACGGAAAATATATCGCTCCTCAAGCCATCGAAGCTAAGTTGGTGGTAGACCGTTATATCGATCAGATTTCTATTATAGCAGATGAACGCAAGTTTGTTTCGGCTTTAATCATCCCGGAATATAAACTGGTGAAGGATTATGCCGAAAAGAAAGGCATCAAGTATGCTTCTATGGAAGAACTGCTGCAGAATCGACAGATTATCGATTTGTTTAAGGAACGGATTGATACGCTTCAACAGCAATTTGCACATTATGAACAAATTAAACGTTTCACCTTGTTGCCTCATCCTTTTAGTATGGAACGCGGCGAACTGACTAATACGTTGAAGATTAAGCGTAATGTGTTGAATAAGAATTATGCTGCCGAAATAGAGAAGATGTACGAAGAATAAAGAATTTGATTCACCTGTATTTTAGGCACGGATTGTACGGAATGCATTGTTCTTTCATTAAAAACAGTGAAATCCGTGTAATCGGTGCCTAAATTGTTATATCTTTGCAACTTAAAAGAAAAAATCCTCAAAATGATAACAATAGAGCAACTGAAAGACGTAAAAGAACGTACCGCTGCCCTCGAAAGATACTTGGACATTGAGAATAAACTGGTTCAGGTGGAAGAAGAACAGCTGCGTACACAAGCGCCCGGATTTTGGGATGATGCCAAGAAAGCTGAGGCACAAATGAAGAAAGTAAAAGAGATTCAGAAATGGATTGACGGATATCGTGAGGTAAAGACTTTGTCGGACGAATTGGAATTGTCTTTTGATTTCTTTAAAGATGACTTGGTGACCGAGGAAGAAGTGGATGCCGCTTATTCTAAAGCAATCACTGCTGTAGAATCTTTGGAGTTGAAAAATATGCTTCGTCAGGAAGCCGATCAGATGGATTGTGTCTTGAAAATCAATTCGGGAGCCGGAGGCACCGAAAGTCAGGACTGGGCATCCATGTTGATGCGTATGTATATGCGTTGGGCCGAGACAAATGGTTATAAATTAAGTATTGCCAATCTTCAGGAAGGGGATGAGGCCGGTATCAAGGCTGTGACTATGAACATTGAAGGCAGTTTTGCTTATGGTTATCTAAAGGGTGAGAATGGTGTGCATCGTTTGGTGCGTGTTTCTCCTTATAATGCTCAGGGTAAACGTATGACATCTTTCGCTTCTGTATTTGTGACTCCGTTGGTGGATGACAGTATTGAGGTAAATATTGAACCGGCACGTATGAGTTGGGATACCTTCCGAAGTGGTGGAGCCGGCGGACAGAACGTAAATAAGGTAGAATCCGGTGTACGTTTGCGTTATCAGTATAAAGATCCTTATACGGGCGAAGAAGAAGAAATCTTGATTGAAAATACCGAGACTCGTGACCAGCCGAAGAATAAGGAGAATGCAATGCGTCAGTTGCGCTCTATTCTTTATGATAAGGAGCTGCAGCATCGCATGGAAGAGCAGGCCAAGGTAGAAGCCGGAAAGAAGAAGATAGAGTGGGGGTCACAGATTAGAAGCTATGTGTTTGATGACCGTCGTGTGAAAGACCACCGTACCAATTATCAGACATCGGATGTAAATGGTGTGATGGATGGAAAAATTGACGACTTTATTAAAGCGTACCTCATGGAGTTCTCGGGATCGGAGAATGTGTAAAAAGTAAGTAAATTATTTGTTTTCTCCCGGAAACTTTGTACTTTTGAAGACTTCAAAAGAGAAAGTTTAACCTTAAAATAAAATACTTATGGGAAAGAATAAGAAAGCTAATCATAGCAAGCGTGAAGAGGAGAAAGCAAATAAAGTAGTAAAAGGCATATTTATTGGTTTGATAGTATTGGCTCTGATTACTATGGTGGGCTATGCTGTTTATGGATAAGGCCGCAAGAAATAAGTGAAGTCCTGCCGGAAAAATCCGTGCAGGACTTTTTTATTATGTTAATCTGAAAATAAGATGGCACAGGAAATAGAACGAAAATTTTTAGTTATTGATGATAGTTATAAGCAGGAAGCGTACTCTCAAAGCCGCATTATGCAAGGATACATTTGTAGTGCCCGCGGACGTACGGTGCGTGTTCGTATTCGGGGCGATAAGGGATATCTTACTATAAAGGGGGCTTCTAATGCCTCTGGTACCAGCCGATATGAATGGGAGAAAGAAATATCCCTGCAAGAAGCGGAGGAATTGATGAAACTGTGTGAACCGGGAGTGATAGACAAGACTCGTTATCTGGTAAAAAGCGGAAAGCATACATTTGAGGTAGATGAATTTTATGGTGATAATGAGGGGCTTGTTGTTGCAGAAGTAGAATTGGAATATGAGAACGAATCGTATGAAAAGCCTCATTTCATCGGGAAAGAAGTGACTGGGGATGTCCGTTATTATAACTCATTTCTTATGAAAGACCCATTTTGTAGATGGAAAACATTATAGTTTATTTAACGCAATAAAAGTAACTACATATTATAGTTTGCCTATATTTGCACCAAACAAACACTTTTTTAATATATGAAAGACAATATTCTATGCATCTTTATCATGCTCTTGGTCAGTGTGACATTTAATGCAAACGCTCAAAAAAGTCCTCAAGGGCAGTTCTCAGTAAAAGGAGTTTTAGTAGATTCTTTATCAAATGAAGGAGAACCTTATTCAACCATTCGTATTTCATTGAAGAGCAATCCGGCCAAACCGGTAAAATTGGCTGTGACAGACACGAATGGAAAGTTTAGTGAACGTCTCGTTTCTCCGGGTACTTACCTGATTAGTTTTTCTTCTGTCGGCAAGCGGACGGTACAGAAAGAATTCACAGTGTCTGATACAAAAAAAGTAGCCGACTTAGGTCAGGTTCAGATGGCGGAAGCAACCGAAATGCTGAAAGGGGTGGAAGTGGTCGCTCAGAAACCACTTGTGAAAGCCGAAATCGATAAGGTTACTTATAGCATTGAAGATGACCCGGATTCAAAAACGAATTCTACCCTCGAAATGCTCCGCAAAGTACCTCTGGTGACTGTAGACGGAGAAGATAAAATTCAGGTGAACGGAAGCAGCAACTTTAAAGTGCATGTAAACGGTAAGCCGAATAGTATGATGAGTAATAATCCCACTGAAGTATTGAAGAGTTTGCCGGCTAACTCTGTCAAGTCTATCGAAGTAATTACTGACCCGGGCGCAAAATATGATGCGGAAGGTGTCGGTGGTATCTTGAATATCATTACTACCGGTGGCGGAATGGAAGGTTATACGGTTACGCTGAATGGTGGTGTCAGCAATCGCGGTTATAATGCCAGCGGATATGGAACGGTTCAGATAGGTAAATTCACCGTTACCGGAAATTATGCTTATAATCATAATACCAGTCCGCGTTCTTATAGTGCGAGTGGTCGTGAAGACTTCACTTCGGATGACTATAAGTATTTGAGTTCGGAAAGTTCTTCCAAGCACAAAGGAAATTTCCAATATGGCAGTATGGAAGGTAGTTATGAGATTGATACTCTGAATCTTATTACTTTCTCTATGAATATGTTTGGAGGTAAGTTTAAAAACAATGGTAGAGGAAGTACAAATATGCTGAATGCCCAAAGGGAACATGCCTACAGTTATAATACGTTGGGCCGCAATGAGTCGGAATGGGCTAGCCTGGGCTTCAATTTCGACTATCAGCGTTCTTTTAAGAAAAAAGGCGAATATCTGACTTTCTCATACCGTTATAACGGTTCTCCCGATAATAGCGAAGCTTATACGGAATATGAAGACGTGAAGGACTATCCTTACAGTATGGACTATTTGAGAGACCAGCATTATGACAATGATGCCCGTACCGATGAACACACTTTCCAGCTTGACTATACCAATCCGATTACCAAGCAGCATCAGATAGATGCCGGTGTTAAGTACATTTTGCGTAGAAATCAGAGTGACAGTAAGTATTTCAAAGCTGATGACAACAATATCTATCAGCCGGATAATGATTTGACCAGTAAGTTTAATCAAGACCAGGATATCTTGGCTGCATATGCCGATTATCAGTTGAAATTGGGTAAGTTTGGCGGTAAGGCAGGCGTACGTTTCGAACATACTATTATGGATGTAGAATATAAGTATATGCCTGACAGGAATTTCGACAGTAATTTCGATGATTTGGTTCCTTCGGCGAGCTTTACTTATCAGCTTGCACCTACCAAAACCATCCGTGCCAATTATAATATGCGAATCAGCCGTCCGAGTATCTGGTATTTGAATCCGTTTAGAGATACAAGTAACCCGACAAGCGTCAGCTATGGTAATCCTGATTTGGACAGTGAGAAATCTCATTCTGTGGGAATGACTTACAGTTCTTTCTCGCAGAAGTTTAATATGAACTTAAGTTTGAATTATTCGTTTGTAAATAATGGTATTGAGCGCTATTCATTTATGGAGAACGGCGTACAGAATAATACTTATGGCAATATCGGTCATACCAACCGCACACGCCTTTCGTTGTGGATGAACTGGAATCCGGGTTCGAAGACAAGAATTTCTATCAATGCCAGTGGTTCTTACTCCGATTATAAGAGCGATAATGAAGAATTCACAGCCCGTAATCACGGTTATCAAGGTAACTTCTTTGGTAATGCACAACAGACATTGCCGTGGGATATTCGTTTTAGCGTGTATGGTGGTGGAGGTACTCCCTATATTTCATTGCAAGGCAAGGGCTCCTCTTTTACCTATTATGGATTTAGTCTGAGTCGTTCTTTCTTGAAAGAGAAACGCCTGACGGTTTCTATGAATGCGTCTAATATCTTTAGCAAATATAATACGTATGATAATTCTACTACGACTTCTACTTTTACTTCATGGAGCAAGAGTAAATCTCCTAACCGTTATTACGGAATCAATATCAGTTGGAGATTTGGTGAATTGAAAGCTCAGGTGAAAAAGGCGGCTCGTAGTATTAATAATGATGACTTAAAGGGTGGTGGAAGCGGCTCCGGTACGACTGGCGGCGGTCAAGGAGGTGCATAAAAGTTAATCTCCAACCACCTGTTAACTGTTATATTAGGGGGTAAAAACTGTTACTTGGCAGTTTTTGCCCCTTTTGTTGTTAGTTTTTCTGTCATCCCTTTTACAAGAAGTCGTTAATATTGCAGCAGAAATTAAAAACAGAAAATAACAACTTAAAAATAAAACGTTATGAAGACAGTCGACTTTACACAGCATTTATTGAATGTTCAATCGGAATTATTCCGTTTTGCATTTAAACTGACAGCTGACAGAGAAGAAGCAAATGACCTGTTGCAGGAAACATCATTGAAGGCATTAGATAATGAGGAGAAATTTACTCCCGATACAAACTTTAAAGGATGGATGTATACCATCATGCGCAATATATTTATTAATAATTATCGTAAGACCGTGCGCGATCAGACATTTGTCGACCAGACAGATAATCTGTTCCACTTGAACCTTTCGCAAGAAAGTGGATTCGATTCTACCGAAGGTGCTTATGATTTGAAGGAAATCCACCGTATAGTCAATGCTTTGCCAAAGGACTATCGTATACCTTTCGCTATGTATGTATCAGGCTTTAAATATAGAGAAATTGCAGAGAAACTTGGGTTACCATTGGGAACCGTAAAGAGTCGCATTTTCTTCACACGCCAAAGATTGCAGAATGAATTGAAGGATTTCCGTTAAGTTGACTCTCTATCTTTATTATATAACTTTGACTTTTATCATTGCGCCGGCTGTTCGTGAAGAATCGCCGGCGTTTCTTTTTAGAATTTGCGCCACAAAAACGGGCGAATCACATAATATCCAAACAAGACGGCTAACAGTACTCCTGTGCTATTAGCTAGAAAATCAAGCCAGTCTCCGCTTCTGTTGGTCGTGAGGTAAGCTTGCATCAGTTCTATGCATCCACTCATGGCTATCGGTGCAATGATGCCTCCCCATATCATATGAGTCCAGTTTATCATTTTGTGGGTTCTTAAATATTCGAACCACAAAATGCTGCAAAGCCCTCCGTACATACAGACATGAACTAATTTGTCAATGTTGGGAATTTCCTCCAAATCAGTCTTTGGTGGAGTGAAAAAGGATAAGTAAAAGATAACTGCCATAATCACCAAGGATAACGGATATCTTCTAAAATAATATAGCATACTTTAAAATATTAGTTATTCGTCGCAAAAGTACGATTAATTTTATACTTTTGCACCCCAATAGGTTTCGAATTATAATAAATTGATAGTTTTTTATGCAAAAAAGCGAAAGAGCAAATTTCGGGAGTAAGATAGGAGCGATACTGGCAGCTGCCGGTTCGGCAGTGGGCTTGGGCAATATATGGCGTTTCCCTTATGAGACGGGTAACCACGGTGGTGCAGCGTTCATTTTAATATATTTGGCATGTGTCCTTGTATTGGGTATGCCGATTATGATGGCCGAGTTTACAGTAGGGCGTCATTCAAAGGCGAGTACAGGTAAAGCATATTCTGTTTTAGCGCCGGATACCCATTGGAAATGGTTAGGTTATTTAGGAGTATTGGCGGGATTTCTAATCTTGGGATATTATTCTGTTGTGGCGGGATGGACATTAGAATATATTTTGGAAGCAGGAGCGAATGAATTTGCCAATAAAAGGCCGGATGATTTTATTCTGGCTTTTGAGTCCTTCTCTCAGAATCCGGTTCGTCCGTTGATTTGGCTGGTGGTATTTCTCCTGCTTACCCATTTTGTTATTGTAAAAGGGGTGAAAGATGGCATTGAGAAGTCCTCTAAGATTCTGATGCCAGTACTTTTTATTCTCATTATAGTGCTTGCAGTGTGTTCGTTGTCTTTACCAAATGCGGAAAAGGGATTAGAGTTCTTGTTTAAACCGGATTTTAGTAAAGTGACCGGTGATGTGTTTTTGGGAGCCATGGGGCAAGCTTTTTTCTCCTTGAGTTTGGGAATGGGATGCCTTTCCACTTATGCCTCTTATTTTGGAAAAGAGACAAAGTTAGGAAACACCGCACTGAGCGTAGGAGTTATCGATACATTTGTTGCAGTATTGGCAGGTGTCATTATTTTCCCTGCGGCATTTTCGGTTGGCATTCAGCCCGATGCCGGACCTTCTTTGATATTTATTACTCTGCCTAACGTCTTCCAGCAGGCATTTGCCGGAATACCTATCTTGGCGTACGTCTTTTCTGTATTGTTCTATGTGTTGCTGGCTTTGGCAGCACTGACGTCCACTATTTCTTTGCATGAGGTGGTTACAGCCTTTTTACATGAGGAGTTCGCTCTGACTCGCGGGCGTGCGGCTAAAATGGTTACCTTCGGATGTATACTGATAGGAGTGCTTTCATCCCTGTCGTTGGGTGTGATGCAGAAGTATACGCTGTTTGACAAAGGTTTCTTTGATTTGCTGGACTTTGTCACTGCAAAAATTATGCTTCCGTTGGGTGGAATGTTGGTATGCATATTTGTCGGTTGGTATTTGAAACGGTCAGTTTCTTATAACGAATTGACCAATGAAGGTACTCTGAAAGCCGGTTTCTTTAATGTCTATATATTTATTCTGAGATTCATTGCACCCATTGGCATTGCATTGATTTTCATCAATGAATTGGGCCTGATTTAGTGCAATATGTGGAAAGACTTCTTTTATTTCTCTAAGAAAGAACGCAGGGGGATAGTTTTCCTGCTTGGGATGATTGTTACGATAATTGGAATCTGGCTGGTTTCTCCTTATCTGATAGAAGAGTCTGATAAAGATACCAATCAGGAATCATTTGAAGAAATGGAACGGTTTTTGGCCGGTATCAAGATAATAGAGCAGCAAAGAAATGCCTCATTTAAAAAGAAAGAGGTTGTAAAAAGAAAGGTGGTATTGGCGCCTTTTGAACCAAATTTGGCCGATTCCATCGAATTTTTGCAACTTGGATTGCCTTCTTTTATAGCTCATAATATAATAAGGTATAGGCAGGCAGGCGGAAAGTTTGCTACTGCGGAAGCTTTCTCACGTATCTATGGAATAACGGAAGAGCAGTTTCATACTTTAGAACCCTATATTTATATATCCGAATCATTTCAGAAGAAGCCTGATACTTTGCGTTATGCAACAGTAGAGAAGCGCGACACTTTGGCTTTTTATAAATATCCCGAAGGAACTTTGGTTGATTTGAACCGGGCAGATACTACAGAACTGAAGAAAATTCCGGGGATAGGGATTGGAATTGCACGGGCTATCGTTGCCTACCGGAACCGGTTGGGAGGATTCTATGATGTTGCACAATTACAGGAACTCAAATGGGTAACTTCTGATATACAACGTTGGTTTAAAGTTGAAAATTGCCCTATTCATCGAATAAATGCCAATAAAGCGAGCTTGGACAGACTGCGTGCACATCCTTACATTAATTATTATCAGGCACGGGTTATTGTTGAGTTCCGGAGAAAGAAGGATAAATTAAAAAGCCTTTCTCAGCTATCCCTTTATGAAGAGTTTGCCGAGAAAGACTTGGAGCGATTATCACACTATCTTACTTTCGATTAATTAGGATAGCCTGCCGCCTCTGCTATTTTCACCGGGATTTCAGTATTGTCTATCCGACCTTGAAATAACTCTGCACCTGCGCCGATGGCAAATACAGGAACATATCCGCCGGAGTGTCCGCCGCTGGTCCAGCCTACAAAGGCAATGTCATCCAAAATCTTTTTAGCTTCGGAAGCCAAAGGCTCGTCTTGCTGATATTCACTCTTCTGTAAATCTACATTTTGCTCGCCGAATGATTTATCATATACTTTCTTTAATTGCGCTTCCTGTTTTTCATTCAATTGGATGCTGTCCCAAAAGCCGAAATTATCTTTCAGCGATTGTTTGATTACTTCCCAAGATACTTGGTTCTTGTATTTTTTCCTTAAGCCATTGATGATTTGGGTATAGCCGCTCTCGCTGACTTTTTGTGATTTCAAAGCCTGAAGATTGAGTGTGTAAGGGCCTTTACCCAATACGATGCCACCGGTTTCATGGTCGGCCGTCACTACAATCAGTGTTTCGTCGGGATGTTGTTCATAGAATTCGTAAGCTACTTTGATGGCATCATCCAAATCAACCACTTCATTGAATACAGTTGCCGCATCATTGCTATGGCAAGCCCAGTCAATTTTACCACCTTCAACCATCAGGAAGAAACCTTTGGAAAGGTCTTTAGAAAGGAAATTGATACCGGCGCGGGTTATTTCGGCTAAGGTCATGTCACCTTTCTTGCGGTCAATGGCATAAGGAATAGAACTTGCATCGGTGGCGGAAGTCGGTTGCAACAGAATCATTTTGTCTGATTTCTTGGCTTTCTTCTGATAGTCTTTATAACCGCGTGCTACGCTGTATCCTGCTTTGTCTGCCAGCGTGTAGAGGCTTTCCGAATTGCTGTCTCCTCCTTTTTTGTTAGTGGGGTCAAGGAAATCCGAACCGGCATAGAAGTCATAATTAGCCGCAATCAAATCAAGGCCTACATTATAATAACTGCTTCTTTGTGCTTGGTGTGCATAGAAAGCAGCCGGAGTAGCATGGTCTACACTGACACTTGTGCTGATACCCACCCGGCAGCCTTTGTCCTTGGCCCATGAAGCCACACTGTTTATTTTAGTCTCCAAATCTTTTTTCATTCCCAATGCTCCGTTCTTGGTCTTGCTGCCGGTGGCAAGTGCCGTTCCCGCAGCAGCCGAGTCGGTTACGCCATTGGTGGCGGAAAATGTAGTAGCAACAGTAGCAAATGGAAATTGTGTGAAAAGCAGTGGGGTAATGCCAATCTCTCCTTTTAGCTCGGAGCGATACATTTCTGTCCCCAATACTTGGTTAACACCCATTCCATCGCCGATGAAATAAAAAACGTATTTAGCCTGCTGAGCCTGTACAAACAGGATGGACAGAAATACAAATGTAATAATGAAAGATAGTTTCTTCATGTTTTGTGACTTAAATGATACATAATTAGTAATGCTAGCAAATATATAAATTATTTTGCATTACAAGGGAAAAGTTTACTTTTTAATGGGTAATGATGAGGAATTATTCTATATTTGTTTTCATATATAGAAGAGAGTATGAAAGAATTTATCAAGGCTTTGGTCAGCAAAACCAAAAGTAATATTGTGCCTGCCGGGTGTAATCTTTTCGGGCATTTCGTAGGAGAATGGGATTTCGAATGGATTGATAGCCATGGAACTGCAGAAGAAAGACACGTCGAGGGGGAGTGGATTTTTCAGTGGATATTGGAGGGTACGGCTATTCAGGATGTTTTTATCTGTCCTTCACGTAAGGAGCGTGTGACTAATTATCAGCCGGATGCCGCTTACGGAACAACGGTGAGGATGTATAATCCGGATACATTGGCTTGGGATATCCTATATGCGGAACTGGGCGGAGCCACTCAACTGGAGGCAAGATGGGAAAAAGATAGAATTGTTCAAACGGCAGTAAACAACAAGAATTTGCGTTGGGTATTCTCTGAAATAACACGGACTTCCTTTCATTGGCAACGCTTAGTGCGCAAAGATGGCAAGCATTGGACGATGGAAGCTGAATTGTTTGCTGTGAGAAGATAAAGATAGGTTTTTGGAGTAATATGCACCACATATTGATTTGTTTTCTATCTTTGTACCCGAAACAGATTAGAAAGAATTGTTCAACTTATGAAACACCAACTCTGTATATAGCTACGCTCCATGAATAGTACTTCCAATTAGGCTATTTGACGGACTATGAACATAGTTCGCCACAGAGTTTTATTATCATTTTATTTATGAGAATGCTATGAGGCCCACTGCTTGTCTGCAAAGGGCACGGAATAGCATCTATTTTCAGTTGAACAATGAATTATACATATAAACAAATTTGGCTCATCAACCTTCCGGTAATGATGAGCATTTTGATGGAGCAACTTATTAATATAACCGATGCTGTCTTTTTGGGACATGTAGGTGAAATAGAATTGGGAGCATCTGCTTTAGCCAGTATCTATTATCTGGCAATCTATATGTTGGGCTTCGGCTTCAGTCTGGGATTGCAAGTTATGGTTGCCCGTAGAAATGGGGAACTTCACTATGAAGATACAGGAAGAACTTTTATACAGGGACTTTTTTTCCTTGTAATATTATCCATGTGCTTATGTGGCTTGTCACAGTGGGCCTCCCCTCACATACTGAAATACTTCATTCAATCTGCCGATATCTATCATTCAACTGTCGATTATATATATTGGCGGAGCTGGGGACTCTTATTTTCATTTCCTTTTTTGGCTTTCCGTGCTTTTTATGTAGGCATAATAAGAACCAAGGTCTTGTCTTGGGCAGCACTAATAGCAGTTCTTATTAATATTCCGTGCAATTATCTTTTCATCTTTAGCCTTGAATGGGGAATATCGGGGGCTGCTTTGGCATCTTCTTTATCTGAAGCGGCTTCGTTTATAATGATGCTTTTCTATACCTTATATTATATGGACAAGAATAAATATGGCCTGAAGATTAAATATAATGGCCGGCTGTTGAAGAAGCTTTTACAGTTGTCTGTTTGGAGCATGATGCATTCTTTTATCAGTATGGTTCCGTGGTTTTTATTTTTTGTTGCCATTGAGCGTTTGGGAGAAACCTCTTTGGCAGCCTCAAATATAACACGTAGCGTGTCGACAGTTTTCTTTGTTTTGGTCAGCTCGTTTGCTGCAACCACAGGTTCGCTGGTGAGTAATCTGATAGGAGCAGGGGAGGGGAAGCTGATATTTTCAGTTTCCAATAAAGTACTGAAACTGGGTTATGGAGTCGGCCTACCCTTAGTGGTGCTGGCAATGCTTTTTGCCCGGCCGATAATTGGTTTCTATACCGATAGTGCTATGCTGGTGGAAGTGACTTACATTCCTTTCTTCGTCATGCTGGTGAATTATGTTTTCGGATTGCCGGGATATGTATATATCAGTATGGTGACGGGAACGGGAAATACAAGACTTGCCTTTATTTTTCAGGTGGTGACGATTATTGTATACCTGGGATATTTGTATGTACTGAGTTGCTGTTTTACTATGCCGTTGGCTGTATATCTGACGGCTGAATATGTATTTGTCATTTTGCTTGGTGTGCAGTCCTATGTATATCTTAAAAGATATGTAGGTTCAACCGGCCGACCACATGGAAACAAGAGTAAATTAGAAACAACAAAATAGTTATGGAGCATATATTAGAATTAGCCGAAAAGAATCGGCAGCAGGCATGGGAAGTGATACGAAAGACCGACGTTATGAATATTTGGAAGTCGGTCGGGGCGGAGATTAATTTGGTGGGCTCATTGAATATGGGATTGTTGGTGAAGAACCGGGATGTGGATTTTCATATTTATTCCTCTCCTTTGACTCCGGCAATCAGTTTCATGGCAATGGCAAAGTTGGCGGAAAACAAGTCTGTCAAACGGATAACTTATAATAATCTTTTGGATACGGAGGAGGCATGTATCGAGTGGCATGCCTGGTATGAAGACTCGGAGAGCGGTTCTTGGAAAATGGATATGATTCATATATTGAAGAATTCCCGTTACGACGGCTATTTTGAGAAGATGGCGGAGCGCATTAAAGCGGTTCTGACTGAGGAAACGAAGGAAGCGATTCTGCGTTTGAAATATGAGACGCCGGATACGGAATTTTGCATGGGAGTGGAATATTATCAGGCTGTCCTCCGGGACGGAGTGCGGACGTATGCAGAGTTTGAAAACTGGAGGAGACAACATCCGGTGACAGGTGTTGTGGAGTGGATGCCTTGATGAAACTGCCACCCAAACAAGGGGGCACATTGTTTTCTTGGAGATTCGACAATCATATCACAAACAAAGGTAAGAATAAGCCGTTTCTTAGGCTCAGCCAAGACCTTTTGAACGGAAGATTATTACAGTCTCCGGCAACAGACTGTACAGTCCACTGTAGCAGACTGTACGGTCCACTGCAACGGACTATACAGTCCATTGCCGGAGACTGTAGTAATCCGACGGACAGACGGGCATAATCGAAAGGACGAAAACGCTTAGTCTGGCTAATGAAACGACTTAGGGAGTTCAAAAACGTATGCAGCGTTTGAAAGCCGGAGGAGACAACGTTCGGCGACAGGTGTTTGATTGATATGTTAAATCTCCAAGAATAATGACTGCCCTCTTTTAAAAACAGTCCCTTGAATAAGGGCGTATAGAAATATCCGCTGAGCCATAGTTGCTCCAATCCCACTGATTTTGCCTGTTCTTGGAAAAGAAAAATCCCTGAATTTCAAAGAAGTTCAGGGATTTACATCGTTCGCCTTTTCTTAAAAGTGGTGCCACCAGGAATCGAACCGGGGACACAAGGATTTTCAGTCCTTTGCTCTACCAACTGAGCTATGGCACCATTGTTTCTTGTTTGCGGTTGCAAAGGTAGATAAAGTTTTCTAATCTTGCAAATATTATAGAGAGAAAAAATGCTGATAATAATTAATATGTTTATTATCAGCATTTTAAAATGGAAATTATTTTTCTTTCAATGGATTCCAACCCTGTGCTTTTAGTTCAAACTCTTGTCCGTCACGAGTGACAAGGGCGCAGCCCAGCTCTGGTTTAGTGATGTGACCAATTACTTTTACGCCTTTCATAGCCGAAACCTTTTCATGGTCTGTCAAGGGAACTGTGAACAGGAGTTCGTAGTCTTCGCCACCATTTAATGCACAAGTGGTGACATTCATATTGAGCTCTTCTGCCATCACAGCCGTCTGATAATCAATAGGGATACGTTCCTCGTAAACACGACAGCCAGTGTTACTTTGTGAGCAAATATGTAACAGCTCGGAAGAAAGTCCATCCGAAATATCCATCATGGCAGTCGGTTGTACTCCTGCTTGGGCAAGTTCTTCAATGATATCTTTACGCGCTTCCGGTTTAAGTTGGCGTTCCAATATGTATTCCTTGCCAGAGAAGTCGGGGGTTGCTTCTTTTTGGTCTTGGAATACAGCTTTTTCACGTTCCAGCAATTGTAATCCCATATAGGCGGCCCCCAAGTCACCGCTGACACAAATCAAATCTGTGTCGTGTGCTCCATTACGGTAAACCACCTTGTCTTTGTCGGCTTCGCCAATACAAGTGATGCTGATTGCCAAGCCTGTGACTGATGATGTGGTGTCTCCACCTACAATATCTACATTGTGTAGCTGGCAAGCCAGTTTCAAGCCATCATAAAACTGCTCTAAATCTTCTATACAGAAGCGTTTGGATACAGCCAAGGATATGGTGATTTGTTTGGGAGTTCCATTCATGGCATAAATATCGGAGAAGTTTACAATGGCTGATTTGTATCCAAGATGTTTTAGTGGTGTATAAATCAGGTCGAAATGTACTCCTTCCATCAAAAGATCGGTGGTAACCAATACTTCCTTTTCTTTAAATTCAAGCACGGCTGCATCGTCACCTACACCGTATTTGGTTTCGGGGTTCTTCAATTCGATATTCTGAGTCAGGTGTTTGATGAGGCCAAACTCGCCTAAAGTTGCAATTTCTGTTCTATTTGTTTCCTGCATATTCTTGTTAAGCTCTATTAATAAGTTCGCGCATAATGGTTGTCATCCGTGGCTGCGCTTCATCTGCCGCTTTCTGAACTTCTTCGTGAGAAACTTCCACTATCTTGCCTTCCACGCCGAGGTCTGTGATGACTGATACTCCAAACACTTTAATGCCGCAATGGTTCGCAACAATTACTTCGGGGACGGTAGACATACCTACGGCGTCGGCTCCCAGGATGTGGAACATCTTATATTCTGCCGGAGTTTCAAAAGTCGGTCCTTGTGTACCGATATATACGCCTTGCTGTACTTTGATGCCCTTTTCTTCGGCTATTTTTAATGCCTTGTTGATAAGTTCTTTAGAGTAGGCTTCGCTCATGTCTGGGAAACGGGGGCCGTATTCGATATTTTTTCCGTGCAACGGATGTTCGGGGAAGAAGTTGATATGGTCTCTGATAATCATTAAGTCACCGATTTCAAAATCGGGATTAGTTCCGCCGGCAGCATTAGACACAAACAGTGTCTTGATGCCTAATTCGCGCATTACACGTACCGGGAAAGTAACTTCTTTCATTGAATATCCTTCGTAAAAATGGAACCGTCCCTGCATGGCCATGATGTCCTTGTTGCCTAATTTGCCAAAGATGAGTTTTCCACTGTGACCTTCTACTGTCGATATGGGAAAATTAGGAATATCTTTGTAACTTATTTCATATTTATCGGTAATTTCGTGTACCAAACTTCCTAAACCTGTGCCCAGTATAATTGCTGTTTCGGGGTTAGTATGCATCTTCTCTTTCAGAAAAGCTGCGGTCTCTTGGATTTTTTCTAACATATTCGGTTATATTTAAGTTGAATAATTCTTGTTGGTCATGTAAAAAGCTCACTTCTATCGGGAGTACATAGATAAATGGTTTGATGGTTTCGTCCAACAATGGATGGGATGACAGTCTCACCGCATCCTTTTCTGTGGTGATAATCATTCGTTTGCCTTCCGGCAGTTGTTCAAAGCGGCCTTTTATGATTTCCATGTCTTGAGGGGTGAAGTCATGGTGGTCACTAAATGTCAATGGGTTGATATGTTCGTTATAAGGGGCCAAGTCATGGATTAACTTAGCCGGGGATGCAATTCCGGTAACGAGCAATATATGTGCGTCTTTATGGATATTGGTTATGGGATACTCCTTCCCTTGTCGGGTGATAGGATACAATTTTCCATAATTCAGAGTTGTGAAGTAAAGCTGTTGATAGGGATATAATCCCATCTGTTTACGCAGCACCCGCACGTCCATAGGAGTTATATCCTTTGGACATTTTGTGATTATCACGATATGGGCACGGTTCTTGCCTTTTTCGGATTCGCGCATTCGTCCTGCCGGTAACAAAGCGTCTTCGCAGATGGGCCGGTGATAGTCCACCAGAAGAATGTTCATTCCCGGTTTCACATAGCGGTGCTGAAAAGCGTCATCCAATATGACAACTTCCGTTCCGGGTGCGGTGTATCCGTTGCACAATTTCTCGATGCCGTGGCAGCGGTCATGGTCTACTGCCATATAGATATCTGGAAATTTCTGCTTCATCTGGAATGGTTCGTCGCCTATCATATTTACCGGAGTATCCGGCTTGGCCAATACGAAACCTTTTGATTTTCGTTTATAGCCCCGGCTTAGTACCGCTACCTTATAGTTTGGTTGCAATAACTTTATCAGATATTCGGTATGAGGTGTTTTCCCGGTACCTCCGACGGTAATATTGCCCACCGAGATAACCGGAATATCAAAGCTTCTTTCTTTGTATATTCCCCAGTCGAATAGCTTGTTGCGCATCCATACGCCGGTTCCGTAAAGCCACGAAACCGGGTATAGCCACTTATGTATTTTGATAAAGTTATTCTCCATTAAAAGTTATTTGATGTTCAGTTCGAATGGCATACGTGCCTGTACAGGATTGATTTCTTTCAGATTTTGTAAAATTTCGAAATAGCTGTAGAAACCGCCCATATATTCTTTCATCTGACTGTTGACATAGTGTTTACGTTGGCTGTTCAGCAGGTTCATAAAGAAACTTTCTTTTTCAGGATAGCTGATAACGGTGTAGTTTTCTACGTCTGCCTGTTTTGCGGCAGCTGCCAGAGCATCGTTGATGCCACCCAATTTATCTACCAATCCTAAGCCGATAGCCATTTCACCTGTCCATACTCGTCCTTCGGCTATTTTTTCGATATCTGCTGCCGACATTTTTCTTCCTTCGGCGCAACGGTTTACGAATAGTTTATATCCATTGTTGATATAGTTTTGAAGCGCTTCTTGTTCGGCATTGTTGAATGGGCGTGTTACGAGTGGTCCGAAACTTGCTCCCATATCGGCCATTTTATTGGTTTTCACTACATCGAAATCCAGTCCCAGTTTGTCTTTGAATAACTTCTCTCCCGAAGGAATCATACCAAAAATACCGATAGAACCAGTTAGGGTTGTCGGGTCGGCAAAGATAGAATCTGCAGCGCAAGAGATGTAATAACCGCCTGATGCAGCATAGTCACCCATAGAGACGATAACCGGTTTCTTTTCTTTCAGGCGTACTACTTCGCGCCATATTTGTTCTGAAGCATAAGCACTTCCGCCCGGAGAGTTTACGCGCAGGACAACTGCCTTTACATTGTCGTCATCGCGCAGTCTGCGCAAGTCTCGTGTCATCTTTTGTCCGTCAATGACCTCTTCGGTAGAGTTGGAGGAAGCAGCATCTAAAATTTCTCCTGATGCATAATATACGGCAACTACATTTCCACTTTTATCTTTGGGGACATTCTTTTTTACGTTTATCATATCTTCGAGGAAAAGACTGTTCAGACTTTGGTCTTCTTTCCGTCCGGTCAGTTGTTTCAGATAAGCGAGCATTCCATCCTTGTACAGCAGTGAGTCGGCTAGTCCGCATTTGATATACTCTTCTGCCTGACAGAGATCCATGCATTGGTCTGCATAAGCATTAAGGGAATCTTTGGAGATGTTGCGTGACACCGAAACGCCATCCAGTAGCTGGTTCCATATAGAGTTTAAGAATACAGTGACTTGTTCACGGTTGGCAGGGCTCATTTCGGTAGCGATAAACGGTTCTACTGCCGATTTGTAAGTGCCTACTTTGAAGACTTGTACATCAATGCCCAGTTTGTCCAGCAAATCTTTGAAGAAGACAGGTTGTGATGCCAGTCCGTGCCATGAAATGTTTCCGTGAGGATTTACTACTACTTTGTCTGCCACACTTGCCAGATAATACATGCCTTGTGTGTATTGATCTGCGTAGGCTACAATAAACTTACCGCTTTCTTTGAAATCTTGAAGCGCATTGCGTATTTCTTCCAATGACGCAAAGGAAGTGGCCAAATAAGACGGTTGGATATAGATACCCTTAATCTTGTCATTTTCTTTGGCTTTTTTGATGGAAGATAAAATGTCGTTCAGCCCATAAGAAGCATTTTCTTCTCCCAATATTTGTTGGAACGGGTTTTCTTGTACACGCTCGGACAAGTTGCCTTTCAAATCGAGGACGAATACAGAATTGTCTTTCACTATCGTTTCAGAGTCTGATGAAGCTACCATGCCTACTACGGTGATAAGGCCCAGCACAGTGAGTACCACACCGGCTAAAATGACGCCTATTAAACTAGCCAATGTAAATTTAAGAAAATCTTTCATTGAATGTGTTCTTTATAATGTTAATAATTAGCTAACAAAAATAGTTGATTGTATTGAAAAAAGCAAAGAAAGTGAACTTCTTTTGCTGTCTGCTTGTTTATATAGGTAAATAACTCATAAATAAATTGCTGAATATGACAAAAACTTTTAAGGAGGCCATAAAGAACCGCCGCACTTTTTATCAGATAGACAATAAATCCACGTTGTCTGAAAAAGAATTGTTGGATTTGATTCGTTTTGCTGTCGAACATGTTCCTTCAGCATTCAATTCGCAAACCACACGCGTTGTTTTATTAACAGGTGAAGCTCACCAAAAGTTGTGGAATATCGTTAAAAACACGTTGCGCAAGCAGATTCCTGCGGAGGCTTTTGTTAAAACGGAACAGAAAATAGATGGTAGTTTTGCTTGTGGATACGGAACGATTCTGTACTTCGAGGATATGTCTATTGTTCATGCTTTACAGGAACAGTTCTCCACTTATAAAGATAATTTCCCGGTTTGGGCAGAGCAGACTGACGCGATGCATCAATTTGCCATTTGGACGATGTTGGAGGATGCCGGAATGGGTGCTTCTCTGCAACATTATAATCCGCTGATTGATGATGAAGTGCGTGCTGCATGGAGTCTGCCGCTACATTGGAAATTGATAGCACAGATGCCTTTCGGAGTTCCTGTGGCACAACCCGGGCCGAAAGAAGTGATGCCTTTGGATGAACGTGTATTTGCTTTTAACGACTAAATTTTTCTTGTTCCGTTTGGCTCGTTAGGGGAAAATAAGCATCTTTGCGTATTATAAATACAAAGATGCATTATGAAAAAACTTTTATCGCTTCCCCCTAATTTGGTGGAATGTTTTCATGATATAGAAAAGGCCGACCGTGGTGAATGGTTTTGTACTTCTGATCCTATTGGTAGTAAACTGGGCTCGGGAGGAGGAACGGCCTGGCTGCTTGAAGCATGTAAACAGCATGTTGCTCCTGATAAGGACTTCATGGAATGGCTGGGGGAGGAAAAAAGAATACTGTTGCACGCCGGCGGACAGAGCCGGCGTTTGCCCGGATATGCTCCGTCGGGTAAAATATTAACACCTGTTCCTGTCTTTAGATGGGCAAGGGGACAGCGCTTGGAACAAAATCTGCTGTCACTCCAACTTCCCTTATATGAACAAATAATGGAGAAGGCTCCGGCTTCTCTGCGTACATTGATAGCTAGCGGAGATGTGTATATCCGTGCAGATCAGCCGCTTCAGGATATTCCTGATGCTGATGTGGTGTGCTATGGGCTTTGGGTAGATCCCAATTTAGCAAAGAATCATGGGGTGTTTGTTTCTTCGCGCAGCAATCCCGACAAACTGGACTTTATGCTTCAGAAACCTTCGGTCGAAGAATTAGGTAAATTGATGCAAACTCATTTGTTCCTGATGGATATCGGTATTTGGTTACTGAGTGATCGGGCTGTTGGTTTGTTGGTAAAACGTTCTAAAAAAGAAGGTGAGCTCTCATATTATGATATGTATTCCGAATTCGGATTGACACTAGGCGAACATCCGCGTATTGTAGATAAAGAGTTGAATGGGTTGAGTGTGGCTATCTTGCCGTTGCCCGGAGGTGAGTTTTATCATTATGGAACAAGCAGGGAATTAATCTCCTCCACTTTGGCTGTGCAGAATTTGGTGAACGACCAACGTGAAATCATGCATCGCAAAGTGAAGCCCCATCCGGCTATGTTTGTACAGAATGCTGATGTGGCTTATCATCTTACTGCGGATAATTCTGAAATCTGGATAGAAAACAGTTGTGTAGGCAAGGAGTGGAACATTCATCAACAGACGATTATAACAGGAGTTCCGGATAATAACTGGAAACTCAATGTACCATCGGGGGTATGTGTTGATGTGGTACCTTTGGGAGAAACTGAATATGTAGCCCGTCCCTATGGATTTAATGATGCTTTTAAGGGGGCACTGACGGATAAAAATACTGCTTATCAGGGTGCTCCGGTGTGTGAATGGCTTTCTTGCCGTGGAATAGCAGTTGAAGAGATAGAAGGTATCCAAGATTTGCAGGCCGCCCGTTTATTCCCTGTTTGCTCTACAGTGGAAGATTTGGGACTGGTAATGCGTTGGATGATTTCCGAACCCGAACTTCAGGAAGGTAAGGAGATATGGAAACGTTCTCGCCGGTTGTCGGCCGATGAGATTTCCGCTTATGCTAATCTGCGTCGTTTGGCTGCTCAGCGTGATGCATTTCGGGTTATGAACTGGCCTGTGTTGGCACGTAATTATGAGCGTAGTGTTTTTTATCAGTTGAATTTGGAAGATGCCGCTTATGAATTTGCCACTCATCATTTGGAGTTGCCGGATTCATTGCCACTGTCTGCGCCATTGATGACCCGGGTAAGTGATTACATGTTTCGGGCTAAAGTCAGACAACTTAGTGGTGAAGCCTATGAAGATGATGAAAGTAAGGCGTTTGGGCTGATGCGCGAAGGTTTGACAGCTGCTGCATTGGCGAAAAAACAGCAACCTTATTTGTCGGTTTATTCTGACCAGATTGTGTGGGGAAGAAGTCCGGTTCGTATTGATTTGGCGGGCGGATGGACAGATACTCCTCCTTATTGTCTGAATGAAGGTGGAAATGTGGTGAATATCGCTATTGAACTGAATGGCCAACCTCCTTTGCAAGTCTATGTAAAGCCTTGTAAAGAATATAAGATTATTTTACGCTCTATTGACTTGGGGGCAATGGAGACTGTCGTTACTTATGAAGAACTGCATGATTTTATGCAGGTTGGTTCTCCTTTCTCTATTCCTAAGGCGGCCTTGGTGTTGGCCGGTTTCCAGCCGGGATTCTCTGTCGACGTTTATGCTACGTTGGAAGAGCAGCTCAAGGCATTTGGTTCAGGTATTGAAATCACCTTGTTGTCGGCTATTCCTGCAGGTTCAGGCTTGGGCACAAGTTCTATTCTGGCTTCCACGGTGCTTGGTGCGGTTTCTGATTTCTGTGGCTTGAAGTGGGATAAGAATGAAATATGCAATCGTACTCTGATTTTGGAGCAATTGCTCACTACCGGTGGGGGATGGCAAGACCAGTATGGAGGCGTGCTTCGTGGGGTTAAGCTTCTTCAGACCCATGCCGGTATAGAGCAAAGTCCGTTAGTTCGTTGGTTGCCCGATTATTTGTTTACTGGCAGTGAGTATCAGAAGTGTCATTTGTTGTATTATACCGGTATCACTCGCACTGCCAAAGGAATTTTGGCTGAGATTGTCCGTAGTATGTTCCTCAATTCTACAGAACATCTTGCACTGTTGGGGAGCATGAAAAGTCATGCACTTGATTTATATGAAGCTGTCCAACGTGGTAATTTTGATGAAATGGGTCGTTTGGTAGGTAAAAGCTGGAAGCAGAATCAGGCTCTTGATTCGGGGACTAATCCTGCATCGGTTGAGGCTATCATTCGTCGGATTGATGATTATTGCTTGGGTTATAAGTTGCCCGGAGCAGGCGGGGGAGGCTATCTTTATATGGTGGCTAAAGACCCCGAAGCTGCTGTCAAAATAAGAACAATATTGACCCAGAATCCGCCAAACAGTTGTGCTCGTTTTGTCGATATGACATTGTCCGACAAGGGATTGCAGGTTAGTCGCAGTTAGGCCTGTAGGGTGCATAACTGTGCAATCAGCCTTTTGATATTTTCTGTAGCTATTTCAGGTTTCATTGTTTTCTCTAATGCGATGGAACCCGAAGTAGCTATTTCAATAAAACTCTTACCAGCAGATTAGTGTGTCATTATTAATCACTTTTAGTAATTCTTACACAAATTGCTTGGTGTCGTATCTTCCTTTCTCCTCTCATCCATGAAATAAAAGACGTTTATAAAAAGAAAAACTGGGAGAAACCTTGGAAAAGAATAGGGGTAGTGCTGAAGCACATCGAAAGTAACAAGGTTGAAAGGTTCTTTGCACGAAAATGATAACAATACTCTGATAATATGTAAATTCAAGAAACCATGAAACTAATATTTGTATACAGCATATCGCTCCTCTGCCTCATGACTTGCAGTTCGGGAAACCAAAAACCTGCCACCCAACCGGAAAGAAAAGACAATATCATTCATTTGTCTGCTGCCATAGAAAATGCAAGGGAGGAAATGTTGCTTTCGGAACTGGTGGACAGTATAAGCTATATATAGAATACGGTGCTTTATGCGTAGAGGCTTTTCAGGCCTACAAGAACGGAGTTACAGAGTCTGCGAAAATCCTCAAGATAATGGATGGCAAGTATGTGGTGCCTGCCGTATATGAAACCGATGATTTTGTATTTCTTGATGTATACATGCGCAGAATGTGGGCTGAACTCCGCAATTTGCCGTTTACCCCTCCGGTGCTGGCCGTCTATAACAAGAAGACCGGTGAGACCTTTGGCGTAAACAAGATTATTGACGACCTCGGAGGTATGAAGACCTTCTGGCCTAGGTTGGGTATCTGTAACGGCAAGATGGTAGATGCCATCTGGCCCTATGAACTACAAGAATTCATCAACGAAGAAAAGGAAAAAGGAAACACAGTCAGCCCACTTCTCTTGGACTTAATGAAACGTGTACACGAAGACGATAACCCGATATTAATCATAGCTCATCTAAAGACAAAATGAAAGCATATACTTTTACTAAAACTTCAGGAGGAAATTGTTATTTATATAATAGCAAAAAGTCAACTTTACTAAACGTTCATCCTATCATTAAAGGTCCAATGCCAGATTCAAAATGATACGAACCATTCAAAATTTATCTGTACCCCGGTATTAATGGTTGTCTGAAGTCAGGCATTCCACCCTCCG